>Ga0207791_1000017_pt1 | contig 123118 bp, 105 predicted proteins | sample HigsolmetaGSP16D_FD_184844 | JGI IMG/M metagenome (GOLD analysis project Ga0207791, IMG submission 184844) | High solid enriched microbial communities from the Joint BioEnergy Institute, USA - SP1-6-D (SPAdes) | ecosystem: Engineered > Bioreactor > SSF (Solid state fermentation) > Aerobic >...
TGATCTTGGATGAATTGGGCTACAGATTTTTTCATAATAAACTGTGTTTTATAAATTTAATAAAATAAATAAGGTGAGTTACTAAACCCACCTTAATTTATGTTTACACAGTTTTTTGGATATTGCCTATAAAAAGGATTTTGTTTTAAAAATCCTTTTTTTATATCTATCAAATTGATAAAATTAGTTTATTAATCGACCCTATTACGTGTTGAATAAAAGTATTGGCAACTGTGTTCGTTTGTCAATTCATTCTTCTTCCATCATTTGTTTCATCTTGATTTGGAAATCCTAAAAAAAATACAGTATAAGAAAAGGTATAAGACTTATTTATCTTAACATGATGAAAGGAATAAGAAATCATTTTTCAAATAGAAAATAAACAATATTTACATTATTAAGGTCTATTAAACATAATCATTATTATACACCAAAGATTTTTAGGTTAAAACACTGATTGCGTGAGAGTGCAGTTTTGAATAAACAAATTTGTAATTTAAAATGCTCTGAAAGACGCATTTTATCGTTGAGTGAAGGTATTCATATCAGACAAAATTATTTTTCTTTCGTACTAATTTTTTACTGCAACATTATTATTTTTTTTTATAAATCTCTACAGAGTTTATTCGTGTTTTCTTCGACCGTTCTTCGACCATTGTCCTCGCAAAGGTGCATTTTTCCGCAAGTTTGTCGAACGATGGTCGAACAAGAGTAAAATGAGCTATTTTTCGAGATGATGTGAAACATAGATATACAGAGGTTTGTATAGGAGTTTCAATTAACTAAAACATATTGTTGATAAAAATACTGGAGGACAGAAGTGGACAAAACCGGACATTTGTGGTCACTTTTTGTAAAAAATGTAATTTGTATTGTTTAAATGATTAAATTACAAATATTTGATTAATTTAAGTATTTTTTTTTTGAATAAAAAATATTTTTGATAAGAATGATGAAATACGATTATCTGTAAATTGTTTAAAATATAAAATAGTGAAGAGTTTTTCGTTTATATGAACGATTATAATGGATTATTCGAGGAAATGTGTTATTTGAGAAAATAGAATTGTTTATATTTGATTGTTTGAACTCACATGATTAGAAAATTAATATGAAAAAATTTATTTTAAGTTTGGCTGTCCTTGCGATGGGCGCTTATTCTTATGCACAACAAATAACCATTGAAGGGATATATGGCGGAAAATACCGCGAAAATTCATTGTACGGTGTGAACTCATTGAACGATGGAGAAAATTATACTATTCTGACAAAAGACGGATTGGTAAAACGTTCGTACGAATCGACATTGAAAAAAGGTCAGACTTCTGATATTGTTGTCGTTCCAGGAAAGTTTGAAGGTTATGAATTTAGTTCTGATGAGCGTTACGTTTTATTGCAAACTAATCCGCACCAAATTTATCGTCATTCGTTTACAGCAAAGTTTGAGGTGTATGATACGCAAACAAAATCGAAAGTATTGTTATTTGATGGAAAAGGAATTCAAGAGCCTTTGTTTTCGCCAGATGCTTCTAAGGTAGCTTTTGCTTTTGAGAATAATTTATACATTCAAGACTTAAAATCGAACAAGGTAACGCAAGTTACGACTGATGGTAAAAAGAATAATATTATCAACGGGATTAATGATTGGGTTTATGAAGAAGAATTTGGTTTCGTAAGAAATTTTGATTGGAATGCTGATGGAACATCTTTGGCTTATGTTCGTTTTGACGAATCGAAAGTGAAAGAAATTAATATTCCGATTTACCACAACAATCTTTATCCACAAGAATTACGTTACAAATATCCAAAGGCAGGGCAAGATAATTCGGAAGTTTCGTTACATGTTTTTGATACGAAGAATAACTCAACTGCAAATGTTAATTTAGGCGGAGTTCAGAATTATTATATTCCTAAAATTAAGTTCTCTACAAAAGCGAATTTATTAACGGTTGTAACGTCTAACCGTCATCAAAATAATGTAGATGTTTCGTTTTATGATATCAACACGAAAAAAGTAAATAAATTATTTACTGAAACAAATAAAGCGTGGATAGAAACGGATAATTTAACGTTAGAGTTTTTAGCAGATAATTCGTTCTTATGGACTTCTGAGCGCGATGGAAATAACCATATTTACCATTATGCAGATAACGGAAAGCTAATTAACCAAGTGACGAAAGGAGATTGGGAGGTAACGAATTACTATGGGTATAATCCTGGTAATAAAACACTTTATTATCAATCTAACTCGAATAATGGAAAACGTATTTCGACAGAAAGACAAATTTCTTCGGTTAGTTTAGATGGTAAGAAAACTACAATGTTGACGAAAAATAATGGAACAAATTCGGCTGCTTTCAGTAAGAATTTTACTTATTTCATTAATACTTTTTCGAATACAACGACTCCAAAAACAATTAGTTTAGTAGAATCTAAATCTGGTAAAGATTTGGGTGTTATTGTTGAGAATACTTCTTTAAAAGATAAATTGAATACAGATAATATTGGAACAAAAGAATTATTTGTGTTGAAAACTGCGGCTGGAAATGAGTTGAATGCTTATGTAATCAAACCAAAGAACTTTGATCCAACTAAAAAATACCCAGTTTTGATGTATCAATATTCTGGACCGGGTTCTCAGAATGTAAACAATGCGTATTTCAACTCGAATGATTATTGGCACATGATGTTGGCACAAGAAGGTTACATCGTTTTCTGTGTTGACGGTCGAGGAACGGGATATAAAGGAGAAGCTTTCAAGAAACAAACGTATTTGCAATTAGGGAAATATGAGGTAGAAGATCAAATTGCAGCAGCAAAAGAGATTGGTAATTTACCTTATGTGGACAAATCTCGTATCGGAATTTGGGGTTGGTCTTATGGAGGATTCATGGCTTCGAATGTATTATTCAAAGGGAATGATGTGTTCAAAGCGGCAATTGCAGTTGCTCCTGTAACGAATTGGCGTTATTATGATTCTGTTTATACAGAGCGTTTTATGCGTACACCAGAAGAGAATGCTGCTGGTTATGACGATAATTCACCGATTAATTATGCAAACGACTTGAAAGGTAATTTCTTATTAATTTCTGGTTCTGCTGATGATAATGTACATCCACAAAACACATTCGAATTGTCGGAAGCGTTGGTACAAGCGAACAAAGATTTTGATATGGCAATCTATACCGATAAAGATCACGGGATTTATGGTGGAAACACAAGAATTCAGTTATATCGTAAAATGACAAATTTTATCAAGAAGAATTTGTAAGAAAAAAGCTGTATTTATTAGAATACGCCAATGAATAAGATGAAACATTATTCAAATTGACAAAAATCATACATTAAACAAAAAAAACCTCTGCATTGTCGGAGGTTTTTTTTATTTTCGTTGATTGCTAATAAAATCTAAATGATATATTAGCGCTTAGTTAAAGAAATTATGAGTCAAAAATTAACTTTAGAGCAAATTCAAAACTTTGAAGGGAAATACCCAAAACAGCTTTGGCATTTGTTTATGGTAGAAATGTGGGAGCGTTTCTGCTTCTATGGAATGAGAGGAGTTCTTGCCATTTTTATGGTAGATATGTTGGGATTAACGGATGCAGAATCAAATTTAAAATATGGAGCAATCCAAGCTTTTGTTTATGCATTTACTTTTATTGGAGGTATTTTTGCAGATAGAATCTTAGGATTCAAAAAATCATTAATCTTCGGAGGGTTGGTAATGGTTGCAGGAAACTTATTAATTGCAACAGATCCTCATCAATTTTTCTATTACGGAATTACATTAAGTATTATTGGAACAGGTTTTTTCAAACCAAATATTTCTTCGATGGTTGGAGAACTGTACAAAGCAGATGATCCAAGACGTGATGCCGGATTCGGTTTATTTTATTCAGGGATTAATATAGGTGCATTTTTAGGAGGTATAGTTTGTGTTTATTTAGGTAAACAAGTTGGTTGGAATTATGCTTTCTTAGCGGCTGGTATCGTAATGATAATTGGAGTTGTTTTATTCTTATTTATCCGTAACGAGCTGGGACCAATTGGAGATTCTCCACTTGAAAAAATGGATCCTAAGAAAAGATTAATTAGAGAAGTAGCCGTATATGTAGGAGCATTGGTTTGTATTCCTTTAATTTTTATCATGATTCATAATACAGCATACACAGATATGTTTATGTTTATTGTAGGACCATTGGCAATTATTTATTATTTAATTCAATTATATAAAATACCAAGTTCTAAAGAAAAAAGTAAGTTTATCGCTGCTTTTATCATGATTACGTTCTCTATTTTATTCTTTGCAATTTTTGAGCAAGCAGGAGGTTCTTTAGCTTTGTTTGCTAACAAAAACTTACATTCAACTTTATTTAGCGTTCCATTAGATCCAAACATTGTAAATAATAGTGCAAATTCATTGTATGTTATTATTTTCTCACCTTTATTAGGATTAGTTTGGTTATGGATGGCGAAAAAGAAAATTGAGCCAAACACAGTTGTAAAATTTGGTTTAGCCTTCTTGATGTTAGCAGGGGCTTATTATATCTTCTATTCATTAAGATTTTTTGCTGACGAAAATGGATTATCATCATTAGAAATATTTGCATTAGCATATTTTGCAGTTACAATTGCAGAGTTGTGTTTATCACCAATTGGATTATCAATGGTAACAAAATTATCTCCAAAACACTTAGGAGGAATGATGATGGGATTATGGTTCTTAGCATCTGCTTACGGGCAATATTTAGCAGGAATCTTAGGAGCTGGAATGTCAGATCCAAGTCCAACTGCATCTTTAACAGATAAATTAATGGCTTACACAGATGGTTATCAACAATTGGCAATTTATTCTTTAGTTGCAGGTGTTATTGTCATCGTATTGTCTCCATTTATTCGTAAATTAATGCAAGACGTAAAATAACTTTTAAGATATACTTTTAACAAACAAACATGAGTTCAAAATCGGAAAATTTCTTTGATTCAAAAGTATTAGGACACCCGTCGGGATTGTTCGTGCTTTTCTTTACAGAGATGTGGGAGCGTTTTTCATTCTACGGAATGCGCGTTTTATTAATTCAGTTTTTAACAGCTGCAGTTATTGGGTTAAATCCAGGTTGGGAATGGTCTATAGAAAAAGCAACTGCTTTATATGGAACATATGCAATGTTATTATACATTACGCCCATCTTTGGAGGTATTATTGCCGATAAATACATAGGTTATCGTTGGGCAGTTGTAATTGGTGCGATTATTATGACTCTTGGTCATGCATTCATGGCTTTTGATACACCTATCTTTTTATATTTAGGATTGGCGTGTTTGGTTATCGGAACAGGATTCTTTAAACCAAATATGACATCTATCTTATCAGAAATGTACAAAGACTTTCCTGAGAAAAAGGATGGTGCTTATACAATTTTCTACATGGGAGTTAACGCTGGTGCATTCTTCGGAATGATGTTATGTGGATTCTTAGCAGAAAAAGTAGGATGGCACTGGGGATTCGGTTTAGCTGGAATCTTCATGTTATTAGGAACATTACAGTTCTGGTTAGCAAAACCATTATTTGGGCATATTGGTGAAGTTCCTTCAAAAACAGGAAATCAAATTACTGCTGATGATGATACACCAAAATACGAACCAGGAGAAAAACCAAATCCTTTTACAGTATTAGATCAAGTATTGATCGTTATTATGACGCTTTTAGGATTAGGATATGCGTTCAATGATCCGTTAAATGCAATTGGTGGAATTAACTTATTCCCATTCTCTATCGGAGGATTATCAGGACAAAATGTCGTTATTTTAGTAGCATTATTCTTGTTCTTCTTTGTGGTAATTCGTCGTTTGGCAAATTATACAAAAGTGGTTCGTGATCGTATGATTGCGGTAATTATTTTTGCTTTCTTCGTTATCTTCTTCTGGATGTCTTTCGAACAAGGAGCTACATCATTAGTAATCTTTGCGCGTGATAATACAGAACGTAACTTAATTGGAGGTGCTGCAATGGCATTCAACGTTTTCAATACATTATTAACAGTTGTTCCATTATTGTTCATCTCGTATGTATTGATTTTATTAGCAAAACAAACATTTAAAAAAGCGGCTTTATCTAATGTTGTTTTAGCGTTTACTTTCTTAGGAATTTGGGCTGCTGCAATTTGGATGTTAAACTATAACTGGACTTCTCACTCTTACGATGTTTCTTACCAAGCAATTGAAACGGCTAAATTAGACGACTCTGGTAAACAAGTGATGAACGAAGAAGGTCAACCTGTTTTTGATAAAACACCAGTTACGGCTTCTTATGTTGCAAATTCTACAGATAAAATTGTTACTGAAACAATTAATTTAGCTTCTCAAGACGCTTTAACAAAAGGTTCAGATATTAGCATTCACAAAGAAGGAGATAAATTTGTATTAGTTTCTCCAGAAAGTTTAGTGAAATTAGATACTGAATATAAAAATCAAAACAAACCATCTGAAGTTGTTCCTGCGAAAGTAGCAGAGATTAAAGATTCTCAAGTAGAAATTACCGTTTCTTGGTTCTCTACATTAAACTCTTTCTTCATCATTGCATTAGCTTCATTAGTTTCTCGTGTTTGGGATTCTAAATACAACCCATCAGCTTCTGTAAAATATGGTTTAGGATTAATCATTATGGCAATCGGATTCGGATTCTTAGCTTTCGGTTCTTACGGAATTTCAGAAGGCGTTCGCGTTTCTATCATCTGGTTAGTATTAGCTTATTTGTTCCATACATTGGGCGAGCTCTGTTTATCTCCAGTTGGACTTTCGTACGTATCAAAATTAGTTCCAGCACGTATGATTGCATTTATGTTCGGAATGTGGTACCTTGCAATTGCAATTGGTAACAAATTGGCAGCCATTTTAGGAGGTCAAATCGAAAATATTACAAAAGAATATTCGTTATCAACTTTCTTCTTAATTTTTACAATTGTACCAATTGTAGCAGGTTTAATCGTTATCGCATTAAATCCAGTTATGAAGAAATTGATGCACGGAGTTAAATAATAAAGATTGAAATTTATGAAATCAAGCTTAGCAATCGCTGCCCTAATTTTATCATCATTTCTTTTCGGACAAGAAATTAAATGGTTATCATTAGACGAAGCAACAAAGGAAATAAAAGCACATCCAGAAAAACCTGTATTGATTAATTTTTATACAACTTGGTGTGGATTCTGTAAGCGTTTGGACAAAGAAACTTTTACAGATAATAAAGTCGCAGATTATGTAAACAAAAATTACATTGCGGTAAAATTTGATGCAGAAACAAAGGATATGGTAAAATTTATGGGAATTCAGTACACATATATTGCGCCTGCTAAAGCGAATTATATGGCATATGCCTTTACAAACGGACAATTGAGTTATCCTGCAACTGTTTTGATGAACGGAAAAGGAGATATCAACAAAGTCGTTTTGGGTTATCGTAGTTCAACAGATTTCATAAACGATATTAAAATTTAATCGAGAAATAACCTTGTTGAGAGGTTTTCCATAAAACAGAATCAGAAGTTTTTTCGAGTTCTGTAACAATAGAAGGGTAGTTGCTGGCATCAGCAATTACCCTTTTTAAATTTTCATTATTTTCGAAAGGATAAAGATTTGATTGATGAATTAACACATAAAAAGGAATATCAGAATGTTCTTCATTTAATAAGAGCTTAAATGACTTCGTTTCAATAGAATTTGGATGTTTGATAAAATGTTGATGTTTAAAGTCTGAATCATAAGAGTAGAAACTAACATCTTTTATTCTTTCATGGATTTTATATGGTTTAATCGTAAAATTATATGTTTTTTCATCTAAAGGATTTTCACTTAAAATGCTTAAACTTCGTTGATTTCTTATGCCGATAATACTATTCTTGTATTGATTAAAAACGATTAATTCATTCGAATGATTGAGTTGATTAATTTGGTGAAATCGTTCCACTTGAATTAGAAATAAAGAAATTAAACAAACAAATAATGCTAGTTTAGATTTTTTTAGGAACAATGGTTTTGATGCATATAAAATAACGCCAATCAAAATTGCGGTAAATAAACTGATGTAAACATCTTTTGCAATAAACTTGAAGTTCGCTAACCAATAAATATATTGATTTGAGTAATAGATAAAATGATTGAAAATCCATGTATAGATTGGAATATTAAGATCGAAAATGATGAGAAGAATACTAATTATTCCGCCACAAATCATAAAAAAGGAAGCAGGAATCAAGACTAAATTTCCAAATAAAAACAATCCTGAAAATTGATTAAAATACAAGACCGAAATTGGTAAAGTTCCTAATTGAGCAGATAAACTTGTTTCAATCATAATCTTGATTTTCTTCAGGAAACTATTTTTAACTTTCCAATAATACTCAAAAATTGGATTGAGCCAAACAATGAAAAAGACCGCTGAAAAACTCAATTGAAAGCCAACATCAAACAAATAATTAGGTTGAAAAACTAGAATGATAAAAGCAGAAAGTGAAAGTGTGTGAAAAATATTTTTTGGTCGGTTGAGTAATTCGCTAATATAATAAATGGTAATCATCAACGCAGAACGAAAAACTGGCGGTTGTAATTCGACATAAAAAGCAAAGATCCAGATAAATATTAAGCTAATAATTATTCTAATTTTTCGACCTTGTTTTAGCTTTAATAATGGTTGTAAAACGAATTGTAAAATCATGTAAATCATCATCACATGTAAACCAGAAATGGATAAAATATGCACAACTCCTGTTGCTACATAACTTTGATTGAGTTCTTGCGAAAGCTCTGTTCTATCACCCAAAAGCATAGACGAAATAATCGCTCTACTTTCAAGGGAATAACCTTGTTCTGTTAGTTCTTTTCGAATCTTGACTTTCGATTTGGCAACCCAATTTCGAAATCCATTTCCTTCTTTGTGAATAGAAATAATTTCATTTGTAAAGATTTGAGAATAAATTCGTTTTCTGTTTAAGAAACGTTTATAATCAAATTGATATGGATTTAACGGTTCTTGGATTTCTCTTTTTTCTCCTAAAATTATGATTTCATCATTGGGATATAAAATTTGTTGTTGAGGTTTGATATGAAGTAAAATTTGCTCATTCGTTTCAATATCTTTTACAACGTAATTGGTATATTTTTCGGTAGAATTAGAACTATAAACGACTTTTAGTAAATGAATTCTCGAAACAGATTCGAAATCAATTTTTGAATGTCTATTATAATTTTGATGAATATAATAGCCTAAAATCATCGAAATGCCTAAAAAAGTGATTATATTTTGACGATTATTATTTTTTAACAAAGAGATAAAAAGTAGAATAATTAATGAAAAAAATATAATTCGTAAATTTGTAGCAGGAATTAATAATTCGGATAAAATTATTCCGATTGAGAAACAAATTGTTAGGGTAAAAAAGAGATACTTTTTCATCCTAATAATTTATAAATTTTTTTACAAATAGTAGGTTTTAATTATTTGTAAATGAATTGATTAAAAAAATAAAAAAATGAAGAAGATTCTTATATTAATTGTGTTATTTTTTACTCAAATGGCAATGGCTCAAATTGATGTAAAACTATCAATCACAAACCTTAAGAAAATGAAAGGAAATTTGGCTATAGAGTTTTATAGAAATGTAGAAAATTATACAAAAGGTCAAAATGCATTCAAAAAATTGTACGTTCCAGTTGCTGATATAGACAAGTATGAAACGGTTTTTAAAGATATTGAGCCAACATTTTATGCGGTAAAAGTGTATTTGGATACGAACAATAATAAACAGCTTGATAAAAGTTTTTTGGGTGTGCGTAAAGAACCGTATGGTTTTTCTAAGAATTTAGATCCTATTTTGCGTGAGCCAACTTTTGAGGAAGCCAAAGTGGATATGACTGAAGAAAATAATACAATTGTAATCAAATTAAACAATAACAAAGGCGAAGAATAATCTTCGTCTTTTTTTGTTAAAATTTAATTGAAAAACCTATATTCAATCCTAATAAAGAAGGATTTTTAGCATCTACATTTTTCAATGGATTTAGCATATATCTATAATTTGGTTCCAAATTTATACTTGATTTATTTGATAAATTATACTCTAACTTAACTCCAGTGTTAGCGCTATAACTCGAATTATTTAAGTTATTTGCTTCGCCTAATTTATAATTTGATCTTGTATTAGTATCAGCTAATGAAATAGAATTTTTCGTTACAGCAAAATAACTTCCTCCCGCTATTGCTATAATATTGAATTTATCAAAACTTGCCAATTTATATTCAACTTCTAATGGAACTTCGATGTAATGAACTTTTTGTTCCATAGTATTGGTTTCAGAAGACAACATGGTCATTGTTGTATGTGATATATTATCACCTACAACTCGAATATTCGAATGATATGTGATATTGTTAGATGATTTTGGCATGCTTGCAGAAAGTGCATAAACACCTGTATTGATTCCCGAATTTATATTGGTTGTATTTTGTTCCAACTCAACTTTTGCAATTCCCGAACGAACATTTATCTTATCATTTAATCGAACAGAAACTTTTGCGCCATAAGCAACTGTAATGTTATTTTTGATGTTGTAATCATTAAATTCATTTGCTAAAATAGATTTTGATTCTAACACTTTTGTTGGATTGATGTACGAAGAAATCGTCAGAAGTGGAGATTTCTGTTTGATTTCTACTTTCTCTTTCTTTTTTTCCTCTTCTTGAAGAACTAATTCTAATGGTTTTTCTTCTAAAATTTTAGGATTAGTTTCTTTTTCAGAAACTTCATTTTTTGGATTGATTGAAGAATTATTTTGTACAAAATTATCTTTTTGAGTTGAATTCTTTTGAGATAATTCTAGTGTTTTATCTTCTTTTTGATTTGGAATTGTATTCGAAAATAAAGTTGATTCTCCAATTATATTTTCAAAATATGAACTTGAACTTTGAATTGTTTTTTGATTTGATTTAGAAGATTTTTTTACAGAAGAAACAATCTTATTATCAAAAGACTTTTCATTTGTATGTTCAATATTATTCCAATCTTTTTTGATAGATTCTTTAGAAGTCGATTTTGTTTTTACAACTTCATTAGTCGGCATATGATTAACGTTAATTGTATCATTTTGATTAAAATAATAGATAGAAATTCCCACAACTAAACATGCCGCAGTAGAACCAATCCAATAAAATAAAGGAATGATTCGTTTTTTCTTTTCTTTCTCGTCTAATTTCTCCTGAATATTTTTCCAAGCATCCAAAGGAGGAAGTTGTGGTTGCGAGAGTTTATCTTTAATATGTTGATCAAATTTGTTCATCTTCTGTGACAGTTTTTAATTGATTGAGTTTTTGTTTTAATAAATTTCGTGCTCTTGATAAGTTTGATTTTGAAGTTCCAACCGAAATGGTCAGCATTTCTGCAATTTCTTGGTGCGAATATTCTTCAAAAACGTAGAGGTTAAAAACTTGCCTATATTGTGGTGGAAGATTATGAACGGCTTCTAACAACTGTTGATAATCAAAATCTTCTTCAACTTCGTCGTCATCTTCCTGTGTGATAATGAGATTTTCGAAATCTTCAAAAGGTAAATTATTCTTCTTTTTTAGTTTTTCTAAATTAAGATTTACCATTATCCGTTTCATCCAACCTTCAAAAGATCCTTCGAATTTGAATTGATTTATTTTATTGAAGATATGAATAAAACCCTCTTGAAAAATATCTTGCGCATCTTCATAATTTTCGGCATAACGAAGACAGATCGAGAACAAAACAGGTGAAAACTCAACATAAATTTCTTCTTGAGCTTTTCTATTTTGTTCTTGACATTGCTTGATTAAAATTTCAAGAGAGTCACTATTCAAAACTTATTGGACTTTATTTTTCTTTGATATTTAACACAATTGAGTCATAAATTGGTTCAGTTGAATTTGGTTTATTTCCCGTCCAAAATCTTAATGTGTACTCACCAGCTTCTTTAGGTGTAAACTTCAAAGTTTTTGTTTCGTACGAAGTATTTTGCGTGCAGTTTCCATTACTTTGACTTGCATAAACACCAATGTTGTGTTTAAAAGTTGTACTTCCTTGTAAAGAGCTAAATTGAATAAAATTTTGACAAGAATTTGTTTTTTCGTACGTTACTCGAATATTTGTAGTTTTTCCTACTGGCTGAATAGAGTCTTCATGAACATTAATTGCCGTTGTTGCTAAAAAACCATAATTCATATAATCTGAGTCATCATTATTTAAACAACTAAATGTTGATAAACCTAAAATACCTACCAAAGCAAACATGCTTAATCTTTTCATTAATTTCATTGTATGAGTTTTAATCGTTATAAAAATAAGATATAGATTTTAGAAAAGGTTGCGTGAAAGAATAAGAAATTAATATATAGAATAAGAAAACCCCTTGAAAATCAAGAGGATTACTTTGTTAGAATAGGTGTAAACTTTAATTAAGTCAATCCTGAAACATTTTAATAATTAGATCTGAATGACATCTATAGCTTACAAGATTAAAAAAACAATAAAAGGTTGCGTCAAACTTTTACTTTTTTTTAATTATTTTTTTAAGTCCTCAGTAATTAGTGAAGCGGTTCTTTCTGAAGCGCCAATTCCACCAAGTTTATGATACAATTCTTCGTAGCTTTTCATGATTTTTTCACGTTTAGGAGAATTTAAAATTAAATCTAATTCTCGTTTGATATTTTCGTAAGTTAAATCATATTGAATTAACTCTTTCACTACTTCTTCGTCCATAATCAAGTTTACCAACGAAATAAAACGAATGTTTTTTACAACACGTTTTCCGATTTCGTACGAAATAGCATTTCCTTTGTAACAAACAACTTCTGGAACTTTCAGTAAAGCAGTTTCTAATGTTGCTGTTCCTGATGTAACCAAGGCTGCATGAGAAACTCGTAATAAATCATAGGTTCTATTCTCAACAATTTTCAAGTTGTTGCCTGCAATTTTTTTATAATTTTCGATTGGTTGAGATGGTGCACCAGCCACAACAAATTGATAATCGGGAAAATCTTTTTCCACTGAAAGCATCAAAGGTAATTTGACTTTAATTTCTTGTGTTCGACTTCCAGGAAGTAAAGCAATAATTGGTCTTTCGTCTAAATTATGATCTTTTCTAAATTGTTGTTCATCAATTGGCGGAAGATTATTCAACGAATCTAATAATGGATTTCCGACAAAATCTACTTTGTAATTGTAACGTTGATAAAATTCTTCTTCGAACGGAAGAATCACAAACATTTTGTCGACAACTTTTTTGATTTTATGAACTCGACCAGTTTTCCAAGCCCAAATTTGTGGCGAAATATAATAGTAAATTTTAATTCCAAGACTTTTTACAAATTCAGCAATTCTGAGATTAAAACCAGGATAATCAACTAAAATAACTGCATCTGGCTGATAAGCTTCGATGTCTTTTTTAGCAACCGAAATATTTCCTAAAATCGTTCTCAAATTCATTACAACTTCAGCAAAACCCATAAACGCCAAATCTCTGTAATGTTTGACTAAAGTTCCGCCTTGCGTTTGCATCAAATCTCCTCCCCAAAATCTGAATTCAGCTTGTGGATCTTTTAATTTTAATTCTTTCATTAAGTTCGATGCGTGCAAATCGCCCGAAGCTTCACCTGCAATGATATAGTATTTCAATGGAAATCATTTTTCTTCTTACAAAGATAGGAGAAATCTATAAGTGGAGTAGATTTCAATGTTTTTTATTGCGTAAATTTACTCTTTCAAACAAAGAAAAATGTCAGACGAAATTATAAATAAAGTTGCCAATAGTAGTTTAGTAACAATTGATTTACAGGATTATTATCCTGATGGAGATCGTGTTGTTTTTGACTTGAAAGATTGGTTATATGAAGAATTGATTCTTAGAGAAAAGGATTTTAGAGAAAATCTTAAAAATCATGATTGGACACAATATCAAGATAAATATGTAGCGTTAACGTGTACTGCGGATGCGATTGTTCCGTCTTGGGCTTATTTGTTGGTTGCAACCTATTTGTCGCCAATTGCGAAACGAATTGTACATGGAAGTTTGCAAGATTTGGATACGATTTTGTACACAGAAATTGTAGATCATTTGCCTTATGAAGATTATGTTGATGGAAAAATAATAGTGAAAGGTTGCTCTCACAAACCTGTGCCAGAATCGGCTTATATTCAGTTAATTGAACGTTTACAACCAATTGTAAGCTCGTTAATGTTTGGTGAAGCGTGTAGCACTGTTCCGCTTTATAAAAAGAAGAAATAAAAAAATCCGCTCAACGAGCGGATTTTTTACACATGAATAAAATCGTAAAATACTTATTGATTAGTTCTGAAAACTAATTTATTATCTCCAGGTTTTTCTTCGAAATAATCGATTAAAACCGCATCATTATCATTTATTGTTCCTTTTAAAATTTCTTTTGAAAGTTCATTTAATACATCTTGTTGAATAACTCGTTTCAATGGTCTTGCTCCGAATTGAGGATCGTAGCCTTTTCTTGCTAAATAATCGACAGCTTCTGGCGTAATATCTAATGTAATATCGCGTTGTGCTAATTTCTTCGCAACTCCGCTTAAATAGATATTCACGATTCCAGAAATTTGATTTTCACTCAATGGACGGAACAAAATAATTTCATCAATACGATTCAAAAATTCTGGTCTAAAGTTTTGTTTCAATTCCTCAAAAACGACATCTTTTGTTTCATCATAAACTTGTGCCACATTATTTTCGTCAATGTTTGAGAATTTATCCAAAATCGTATGAGAACCAAAATTCGATGTCATAATGATAATCGTATTTTTAAAGTTAACCACACGACCTTTGTTGTCTGTCAAACGTCCGTCATCCAAAACTTGTAACAAAATATTGAAAACATCTGGATGTGCCTTCTCAATTTCGTCCAACAAAATAACTGAATAAGGACGGCGACGAACCGCTTCTGTTAACTGACCACCTTCGTCGTAACCAACGTAACCCGGAGGTGCCCCAACCAAGCGAGAAACTGCATGACGCTCCTGATATTCGGACATGTCGATACGAGTCATTGCATTTTCATCATCGAATAAGAACTCGGCTAAGGCTTTTGCCAACTCAGTTTTCCCAACACCAGTTGAACCTAAGAATAAGAACGAACCGATTGGTTTTCCTTCGTCACTAAGACCTGCACGAGAACGACGAATGGCATCAGAAACTGCTATAATTGCTTCTTCTTGACCTAAAACACGTTTGTGTAATTCGTTTTCTAAATTCAATAATTTTTCGCGATCAGATTGCATCATTTTCTGAGCCGGAACTCCTGTCCATTTCGATACAACTTCTGCAATATCATCCGCATCAACAAACTCTTTTACCAGTTTATTTTGTTTATTTTCTTCTAGATTATGTTCAGCTTCTTCTAAATTATTTTTTGCATTAACTAAATCTTCAAACTCTAATTTGGAAGCTTTTGCATAGTCGTAATCTCGTTTTGCACGCTCAATTTCGAATTTGATATTTTCGATAGATTTTCTTAAATCTTGAACTTCATCGGCACGATTTCTTTCCGCTTCCCATTTCGAATTCAATTGATTTCTTTCATCTTGAAGATTAGATAATTCTTCTTTTAAAAGATTCAATTTTTTCTCGTCATTTTCGCGTTTTATCGCTTCAATTTCGATTTCTAATTGAATAATTCTACGATCTAATTTATCTAAATCTTCTGGTTTAGAATTCATTTCCATTCTCAACTTAGAAGCTGCTTCGTCCATCAAATCGATGGCTTTATCTGGTAAAAAACGATCTGTAATATAACGTGTTGATAATTTTACAGCCGCAATAATTGCTTCGTCTTTAATTCCAATTTTATGGTGTTGCTCGTATTTATCTTTGATTCCACGCAAAATAGAAATAGCCGATTCTTCATCTGGTTCTTCTACCATTACTTTCTGGAAACGACGTTCTAAAGCTTTATCTTTTTCAAAATATTTTTGATATTCATTCAAAGTTGTAGCACCAATCGAACGTAATTCGCCACGAGCCAAAGCAGGTTTCAAGATATTTGCAGCATCCATTGCACCTTCTCCGCCGCCGCCAGCACCAACAAGCGTGTGAATCTCATCGATGAACAAAATTATTTCTCCATTCGAAGCGGTTACTTCTTTCACAACGGCTTTCAAACGCTCTTCGAACTCACCTTTGTATTTTGCACCAGCAACCAAAGCTCCCATATCCAATGAAAAAATTTGTTTATTCAAAAGATTTTCAGGAACATCTCCATTGATGATACGATGTGCTAAACCTTCTGCTATAGCGGTTTTACCAACACCTGGTTCACCAATAAGGATTGGGTTATTTTTTGTACGACGTGATAGAATTTGTAAAACACGACGAATTTCTTCATCACGTCCAATTACAGGATCTAATTTTCCTTCTTTTGCTAAATCTGTTAAGTTTTTAGCGTATTTGTTTAATGAATTATATGTTCCTTCCGCGTTTTCAGAAGTTACTCTTTCTCCGTTTCTCAATTCTGTTACTAATTTTTTTGTGTTGTCGAATGTTACACCTCTATTTTTTAATAATTGACTTACAGGCGATACATTCTTGATTATACCTAATAATAAATGCTCTAAGGTGATAAAATCATCGTTCATCTCTTTTGCAATTTCTTGTGCAGATTGCAAAATTTGGTTAGATGAATTGGAAAGATGATTTCCTTGTTGACCTTCTATTTTTGGATATTTATTGATTTCTAAATCCAACTCAGGTTTCAACATATCCATTTTTACACCTTGTTTTTCTAAGATTAATGATAACACGTTTTCATCAACATCTATCATTCCACCTAAAATATGAGCTGGTTCTATTGCTTGATTTTTTTGTGCAACTGCAATTTGCTGCGCTGCTTGAATCGCTTCACGACCCTTTATTGTAAATTGATTAAAATCCATTGGTTTTTAGTTTTTTATATTGGTTTTGTTTGGTGTATTTCATCAAAAAAAATTCCAAAGTAGAAATAAAACCTAAAAACTGACTTTTTGACTTTGTTGAATAAAAAAAGGAGACATTTTGTCAATATCTCCTTTCGTTTAAAAATTTTTATAGTATTTAAAATAAACCTTCTACTGATAAATAGCGTTCGCCAGTATCGTAGTTGACAGTTAATATTTTCGTGTTTTTGTCTACTTCATTCAAAGTTTTAGCAACTGCAGCCAATGAAGCACCTGTAGAAATTCCGACAAATATACCTTCTACTTTAGCCACTTTTTTTGCAAATTCAAATGCTTCTTCTTTTGTAATCTGAGTAGAAGAATCAACGATTGAAGTATCTAAATTAGTAGGAATAAATCCTGCTCCAATTCCTTGAATCGCGTGTGGACCAGGATTTCCTCCTGAAATGACAGGAGAATCTGTTGGTTCTACAGCGATAACTTTTGTTGAAGAGTTAACTTCTTTTAATGCTTTTCCAATTCCAGAAAGATGTCCGCCTGTTCCAACTCCTGTAATTAAATAATCAACTCCTTGTGGAAAATCTTCAAGGATTTCTTTTGCTGTTGTATTGTAATGGACTGTCGGATTCGAATTATTCTCAAATTGTTGCGGAACCCAAGCGCCTTCTATTGTTTCGGCTAATTCTTGTGCTTTTGCAATAGCGCCTTTCATTCCTAATTCTTTTGGAGTTAAAACAAATTCAGCACCATAAGCTTCCATAATTTTACGACGTTCAATTGACATCGATTCTGGCATTGTGATAATCATTTTGTAACCTTTTACAGCCGCAACAAATGATAAGCCAATTCCTGTATTACCCGAAGTAGGTTCTATAATTGTTCCACCAGGTTTTAAAATTCCAGCTTTTTCAGCATCTTCAATCATTGCCAAAGCAATACGATCTTTTATTGATCCACCCGGATTTTGTTTTTCTACTTTAATATAAACGTTATGGTTAGGAAATAATTTATTCAGTTTAATAATTGGTGTATTTCCTATGGTTTCTAATACATTATTGTAAATCATTGTTGTAAGGTTTTAGATGATATAATTGATATGTTGTTCTTTTTTTTGTTTTTTTATTTGTGGTTGATTCTCTTGATAGACAACAGAATCTTCTTCTATACTTTCTGTAATCCAAACATTTCCGCCGACTACAGAATTTTTTCCAATAATTGTTGTTCCTCCCAAAATAGTTGCTCCAGCATAAATTGTGACATTATTTTCTATTGTTGGATGACGTTTTTTATTAGCCAAATTCTTCGAAACATAAAACGCTCCTAATGTTACGCCTTGGTAAATTTTCACATTATCACCAATCAATGTTGTTTCTCCAATGACAATTCCTGTACCATGATCGATATAAAAGTTTTTTCCAATTGAAGCACCAGGATGAATATCAATTCCAGTTTTAGAATGTGCATATTCGGAAAAAAAACGAGGAAGAATAGGCGTATTTAAATTGTAGAGAATATGTGCTAAACGATGAATTGCAATTGCAAAAAAACCAGGATAGGCTAAAATGATTTCAATTTCCGATTTAGATGCAGGATCATTTGCATAAAAAACAAAAATTAGTTCCTCTAATTCTTGTCTAAGTTGTGCAAATTGTTCAAAAAAATATAAACTAATTTGATTCGATTTCTCCTCAGGAACAATTTTTAACAAAATAGAATTGAATTGATTGAGTAAATCTTCTTTCTTGTACAAAGGATTTGGTTGTTGAAAAATCTCATCATAAATAATGGATTCTATCAAAGGTTCTACTTCTTGTTTTCTAAATGGTAAACTGTATTTCGTAAGCTGATTCATTCTTCAATCTATAAACTCTATAAAAATAGTAGACAAATGTATTCATTTTTTTATTCTTGAAGAAGAAATTGTCATAAAAATGACAAAAACCATAAAAATGCCTTCGTTTTTATTATTGCTATGTAAGCATAATAATACACTATTTTGACTTTTATGAATAAAATTTATAATTATTTATTTAAAAATATTTATTGAATTAAATGATTGATAATTAATGTTATAAATGAATTTTTATGTTTAAAAGAGATTATTTTTATAAAAAATAAAGCGTAGTGTTTTATTTACACTAAAAAATAGTTATTTTAGTGAAATAAATTTTAAAGGATAAAAATATGAAAAAATCAATTTTATTCGGATTATTCTTTATGTTGACATCTTTAATGTATGCGCAATCACCAATAGGAACTTGGAAAACAATTGATGATGAGACAAAACAGGCGAAGTCTTACGTAGAGATTTTCGAGAAAGATGGAAAACTTTATGGTAAAGTCACTAAGATTTTAACGAAAGGAAAAGAAGATGCAAAATGTACAGATTGTTCAGGAGCATTAAAAAATAAACCAATTTTAGGAATGCAAATTCTTTCTGGTCTTAAAAAAGATGGAAAAGAATGGAATGGTGGAAAAATCATTGATCCTAATAGTGGAAAGGAATACAAAGCAAAAATGTCTCTTAACGGAAATGATAAATTAGACGTAAGAGGTTTTATCGGGATTTCTCTTGTAGGAAGAACGCAAACTTGGCAACGAGTTAAATAAAAATCAAAACAAAAACGAAAAGGTTACTCTGAGTAATCAAACCCACAAAATTTTACTCTATAATGACTATTTCTAAAAGAATAGTCATTATTTTTTTTACGTAAATTTGTAACTTCAAAACTAAGGTTTTGATTTTCTAAAATACATCAATGAGTTTAATTAAAAGAGCGTTCTCATACGCAAAACCATATAGAACTTCGTTTGTTACAGCGATTATATTCAATTTACTCTATGCACTTTTCAATGTAATTGCATTGGCTTTTATGATGCCAATTTTGAGTGTTTTGTTTGGTGAAAAAACAACTGGAGTTATCGCAAAACCTATTTATTCTGGTGATTTGGGTAATCTGAAACAATTTTTTTCAGATTATTCAGCTTATTATATGAATGAGCTTTCTCAAACTCAAGGACCAGTTTATGTGTTAGCGATTTCGTGTGTGATATTTATTATTGCATTTTTATTTCGAAATATTTTCAGTTTTCTTTCAGAAACTTGTTTGGTAGATTTACGTTCGGGTGTGACACGTGATTTACGTGTTGATATTCATAACAAAATTATTGATTTGCCAGTTGCTTATTTTACTGAAAAACGAAAAGGAGATATGTTAAATCGTATTTCTAGTGATGTAAATGAGGTTGAATCTAATATTTTAAATTCAGTCGTAGAAATCATACGTTCACCAATTATGATTATCTTTTTCGTTGTAGTATTATTTACAGTTAGCTATCAATTAACAATTTTCGCTATTTTGGTTTTTCCGATTATGGGAACAATTATTTCGTTGATTGGAAAAAGTCTGAAAAAAGCTGCTGCTCATGCGCAAGACGAATTATCTAACATTATTACTTATGTAGACGAAACACTTTCTTCGCTTAAGATTATCAAAATTTTTAACGCAGAAGATCAAGTAAAAGGTCGTTTTGATGAATCGATTAATCGTTATCGAAAATATCTTCAAAAAGTAATGAAAAAACGTGCTTTGGCTTCACCAACAAGTGAATTTTTAGGTGCTGTTACAATTGGATTAATTGTTTTTTTTGGTGGTAAATTATCGTTAGAAGGAAATGGTTTAACAGGATCACAATTTATTTTTTATATCGCAACATTTTATACATTATTAGATCCGATTAAACGCTTTTCGAAAGCATTATCAGATGTACAAAAAGGAGAGGTTTCTGCAAAGAGAATTTTTGAGGTTTTGGATGCTGATGTTTCGATAAAAGATGTTCCAGATGCAAAAGGAATTGAAGCTTTTGAAGATAAAATTGAGTTTAGAAATGTGACATTTGCTTATGGTAAACATAATGTAATTGAGAATTTTAATTTAACAATTAACAAAGGAGAAACCGTTGCTTTTGTTGGGCAATCTGGTTCTGGAAAATCGACTTTGGCGAATTTAATTACTCGTTTTTGGGATGTGAAATCAGGTCAAATTTTGATTGATGGAATTGATATTAAACATATAAAATTAAATGATTATCGCTTGTTATTTGGTTTGGTTACGCAAGATTCTATTTTGTTTAATGATACAATTTTTAATAATATTTCATTAGGTGATAAATGTCCAAATTTGGAAAAAGTAGAATATGCTGCGCAAATTGCAAATGCGGAAGAGTTTATTGTAAAAATGCCAGAAAAGTATCAAGAGTCAGTAGGAGAGGGAGGTAGCAAGCTTTCTGGTGGACAAAAACAACGTTTAAGTATTGCGCGTGCGGTTTATAAAAATCCACCGATTATGGTTTTGGATGAAGCGACTTCTGCTTTGGATACGAAATCTGAAAAATTGGTACAAGTTGCCTTGAATAATATGATGCAAAATCGTACTTCTTTGGTTATTGCGCACCGTTTATCAACAATTCAGAATGCGGATAAAATTGTAGTAATGGAAGCAGGTAAAATTATTGAACAAGGAAATCATCATTCACTTATTGAGAAAAAAGGCGTTTATGCCAATTTGGTAAATATGCAGAATTTTGAATAAATGAAGTATATACAAACTAAAAAAATCCGCTTATTAAGCGGATTTTTTTGTTATATTTTAAATCGATTTAATTTCAAAACCTAATTGTTTCCAGTCTTCCCAAAATGTTGGGTAAGATTTTTCTACGACCATTTCATTCTCAATTCGAATTGGGTAAATTTGTGCTAAAGGCGCCATACACATTGCCATTCTGTGGTCGTTATATGTTGCTAAAGTTGGCGTTTTTTCAAAATTATTATAACCTTCTATCGTTAATGAATCGTTTGTAATTGTTATAATTGCTCCAAATTTTTCCAACTCATTTTTAAGTGCGACTAAACGGTCTGTTTCCTTGATTTTTAGTGTTTCTAAACCAGTTAAATGACATTTTGTTTTCAATCCCACACAAGTTGCAGAAATCGTCTGTGCAATATCTGGAGTATTGATTAAATTTAATTCGATGATAGATTTTGGTATGAAATTATCTTCATTTTTTAATGTTAAAACTCCATTTTCAAAAGTTGAAATTACACCAAAATTTTCTGCATAAATATGTTTTAAAGCTGAATCTCCTTGTAAAGAATCTTCGAAATAAGTTGAGATTTTAATTTCAGAATTCTGCGATAAAGCAATCAAACTATAATAATATGAAGCTGAACTCCAATCAGATTCTACTTGTAATGTTTGAGCTTTGATGTTTTCAGTAAAAGGAATTTTGATTGTATTTCCTTCGAAAATTGCATTAATTCCAACTTTATTCAATAATTGAATTGTCATTTGAATATAAGGAACAGAAATAATTTTTCCATCCAACTTTATCGTTAATCCATTTTCTAATTTCGTTCCGATCAAACATAAAGCCGAGATATATTGAGAACTAATGTTAGAAGGGATTGTAATAGAATCTTTCGTTATTTTTTTTCCAACAATCGATAAAGGCGGATAACCTTCGTTTTCTTGATACGAAATTTCTGCACCCAACTCATTCAAGGAGTCAACTAAAACTTTTATTGGACGTTGTTTCATTCTTTCAGAACCTGTCAACGTTATTTTTCGTCCATCTTGAATAGAAAAATAAGCCGTTAAAAATCGCATGGCAGTTCCCGCGTGGTGAATATCAACTAAATCACTTTTGTTCGCTAACGCTTTTTGCATTAATTGAGAATCTTCTGAATTTGAAACATTTTCTAATGTCAAAACATTCTCAAATAATTGACTTAATAACAACAAACGATTGCTTTCGCTTTTAGAACCTGTGATGGCTAATTGATTGTTTATCGGAGATTTTAGAGCAGAAATTTCAATCATATTTATTTTAATTTATCATTATTTTGATGACGATCGTGGTCACGTTTTGTTTTATAATCTAATTTTTTGTAAAAAGCTGATTCTAAATCAACACCTGTTTGATTTGCCAAACAAAGCGCTACAAAAATAACATCTGCCAATTCTTCGCCAAGATCTTTGTTTTTATCAGATTCTTTCTCCGATTGTTCACCGTAACGACGTGCAATAATACGTGCAACTTCTCCTACCTCTTCAGTTAATTGTGCCATATTTGTTAATTCGTTAAAATAACGAACACCATGTTCTTTTATCCAATTATCAACGTCTGTTTGTGCTTGTTTAAGGCTCATCTTATTTTAAATTTTAAAAGTTAAAGGTACAAAAATAAAAAGCCAACTCGTATTTGGAGTTGGCTTTATTCGATGTTTAGAATATTTTTTATTATTTTACCAAAATCACTTGCTGACTTTCTGCATTAATGATATTTGTTAAAAATTCTTTCAATGGTTTATAGTATTGTGCAGGTAAAATACTGTATGGAATAACTTTTTGGGCTTGAGCGATAATAAAACCATCTTTTTCAATTACTTTATATGCATATCCACCAGCTTGATCAGGCATTGTAAATTGCTTTTCAGTTGGTAAAGATTCGACTTTGTAACCTTCTGGAATTTTAATTTTAACTGTATTTGTATTCGTAGTTGGTGCACCAAACTCAATATTGTAATTACGTTGATCTAGATTTAAATTATGTTTTGTATTCGCAACAAATAAAAATGGATTGAATAATATTTTATTTCCAGCCACATCTACTTTTACATCATCAAATTTGAATTGATGACGAATTACATTTTGTTTATTATCTTGTGTTTTAAATTCTGAAATTTCAAAATTGTAATCTTCTACAAATTCTTTTTCAAACGCTTTTGGATCATCTGCGATTTCACTTTTATCAAACATATAAAAATAATTATCACGAACATTAGAAAATAAACCTTTCAAATTTCCATCAGCTTTTAAATCTGCCGTAATTGATATTTTATCATTGGTCATAACCGAATTACGAAGAGGAACTTCTTTTATTCCTTTGTCATTTACCATAAACCCACGATCGTTAATTGCCCGAATTGGTAATAAATTAATTTGAGCATTTTTATCAGTTGCATCCATTAAATAAAACTCATTATCTATTGTTGCTCCAACAATCACATAATTCAATTTACTACGAGAAGGAAACGAATAATTGATTAAACCATTTTGCAACGTACTCAAAACAATTGGATTTGCGTCTAATCCAGCTTTACGCAACATAGCTGTTAGCATAAGATTGATATCCGCTGAATTTCCTGATTTTTCGTTAAATGCTTTTCGAATTCCTTTATCTGTATATTGACCTAAATAATCATTCCAAGCCATGTTGTTTTTTACATAATTGTAAATTGCTTGAGCTTTTTCAATATTTGTAGATTTTCCAACAATTGTAGCGTTTACAGTTTCATCTAAAAAATTATTCCCATTTAATTGTCGACCAAATTCTTCGTGATCCATCAAATCTTTTCCAATACGTTCCCAAGTTGTAGAGAAACTTTCTGAAGTTCTACCTGGAGCAACAAAAGAAGCTAACTCAAACTGAATACTTGCTAACATATTTCTCGGATTAAGCACATAAGCTTCGCGAGAATAAGAAGGTAAATTAACTAATGAATAAGTTTGTGTATTGATTTTCATTTTAGCATTATCAATACTTGAATTTTGAGTTGTCCTTCCGTAGATATCACTTTCTCTTTTATTGTGAATTGTATAATTATCTTCTTTAGAATTTGTAGAAATTTTTGGAGCGAAACCGCCTCTCAAATCTTGTTGATAATTAAAATATTCTTGATTTTGCATCGTGAAATTACTTGCAACCACAGGAATCGATTGTTGAAAATACCACGTATCAGTATTTCCATAGAAAGGGGAAATAATTTCGTATGTATATTCTAAGATTGATCCATTTTTTACATTAGGAAATGTAAACGTTTGTTTATCCATAAAACGATGGACTTTATCTAAGAAAATATCTTTTTTCTCAACTTTTTGTTCAACAATTTTTCCATTTTCAAGGTTATAGGTAACCGCTTTTAAAGTAATCAATTTATCTTGATCTGATCCTGAGCTTTTGTAAAGAGGAATTTCTATTTTCAAAACATCATCAGGTGTTTTATCCTTATCAAAAACAATTACTCTATAAAAAACTTTTTTTGTTTGCTCAACACCTCCTTGATTGGTATTAAAACTAACTTTATAATTTCCGTCAGCATATAAAACTTCTGCAGGAGCGTCAGCTTGAATTGTACTTTTTGTTTTCTCGAAATCTTGTTTAGATAGTTTTCCAAATTTTACATCTTGTGCAAAACTCGAAACAGTTGCAACTGTCGCAACAATCGTAAATATTGTTTTCATATTAGTGTTATAATTTTTCTAAAAGTAGTTTTGTGTTGTCGTAACCCGAAATTTGTCTTCTAAATTCTACATATTCGTTGTATTTTTCTTTCGAAAAAGTTCCAGAAAATTGTTTGTAAATACGTTTTATTTCGAATGCATTATTTTCTTTTGGATTGATTTCTAATTGATATTCTCCAAAAGCAGATTTCACAGTTATAGCATCAAATTTTTGTGGTAATTTATAACCAGAAGGAAGTGTCAATGTATACGAAACTTCGTCAACATATCCTGTCTCGATGTTGAAATCAAACTTTCTATCTTTCATTTTTTTGACAGAAGTCTCTTCTTTATTCACTGGAATAATATTCAGAATGATGTTATTTCCTTGAATTTTAGCATAATTTGGTGCTGAAAACTCGAAATTTGAAGTAAAAACAGCATTTTTCCAATCATTATTAAATTCTTTCTTTTTGAATGATATTCCTTGTAAGTAAGAAAATCGATTTTTTAAACGAACATCAAGATCTTTCTCGCTTAATTGATTAAATCTTGCAAAATTCTCATAAATCAAACCTTTGGAAGTTTCAGAAAAATCAAAATTTAATGTTCCATCTGCTAAAAGTGTTGCATTTCCATTGACGAATAATTGATTATCTTCTGTATTGAATTGTTGCGAAGGAATAATTTTTCCGCCTTTTTCATCAACAATTAATACTTTTCTATTTCCTGCAAAATCACCTAAATAATTATAAGGAGCTGTTTGACTTGTTGCTTCTAACCAAATATCTTTTCCATTTAGAGGTATATAAACAATCATGTGATTCCCTTGTTGATACATCATTTGTTCATCAATATCAATTGGATTTCCAGCAAATAATATGGTGTGATACGATTTGATATTCACTGCATCTAACATTCCAATCATATAATTAGATAAGGCTTTGCAATCGCCATAACTTTTGCTCTCAACATAAGAATTCGGAAAAGGCGAAAGTCCTCCAATTCCCAGTTGTACACCAATATATCGAACTTTATTTTGCAAATGTTTGTACAAAATCTGAACTTTTTCTTCATCCGACTTTGCATCTTTTACCATGTTTTGAAAAGTTGATTTTTGAGCTGGAGTAAAATCTAATTTTGTACGAATTAAATTATCAAAAGTCCATTTTCCGTAATCATTCCAATTGTCAAAATTTCCTTTAACACCATCGATATTGATCTGATTTGAAGCTAAAATAGCGCGAGGAAATATTTTTTGACTTCCAACCATTTGATCTTCTTCATTAAATGCCAAAACATTGTTTAATGAATAGCTCAAATTATTGTTATCTCCTGTTTTTGCAATGTCAAAATCTTTAAAATTATCTTCTTTCAATCGAATAGTTGAAGATGTTTTATTTACAAATTGATAAGACGATTTTTCGATTGATAAATTTGCTGCTCGTATAGGTGACCAACGCGGAATCCAAAGTGTATTTTTGTTCGTTGTAACAATTTTATAATGTATCGTGTAAGGATAATTTGTTGGAGTATAATTCAAATATTTTATGCGATCATCCGTGTACATTTGTCCACCTGTAACATAACTTTGGTCACCAAAATCTTTGGTCTTGAATTTTTTAATTTCTTTTCCATTTGCATCATACAAAGTTGCCTCGAATAAGTCAATTTTCGTATTTGCATCATAATTCGCTTGCGCACCAACATAATTATCGCCTGCTTTACTCAAAACTGTTACGTCAACGTCTTCCGTATATTTTAATTCATCAACTTTTAGAAGTTCTATTTTTTCTTCATTTTTTCGTACAACAGCATAAGCATCTTTTATCAAATCGGCTGGAATTTGATCGACTGCATAGTTTTGCGCAAAAGAAAATGAACTAATCAAAAAAGTTGAAAAAAGTAGAGTTTGTTTCATTCAATATCTGTTAATCAAGTTATTCTTTATTTTTTGAATCGATAAAAATGGTTACAGGACCATCATTCAATAATTCGACTTTCATATCTGCACCAAAAATTCCTCTTTGTACAGGCTTGAAATTTGATTCTAAAACGTTCAAAAATGTTTCATATTGTACGTTTGCTATGTCCGGTTTTGACGCTTTGATATATGACGGACGATTTCCTTTTTTCGTAGACGCATGCAACGTAAATTGAGACACAACCAAAATATCTCCATTTGTTTGCTGTACATCCAAATTCATCACATCATTTTCATCATTGAAAATTCGGAGTTTAATTATTTTTTTCGAAATCCATTCAAAATCTTCCTTCGTATCATCAGGTTCAAAACCAACCAAGGCCAAAATTCCGCTTTCAATTTTTCCTGTTATTTCTCCATCTACCATTACAGAAGCATGTTGCACACGCTGTAAAATCACTCGCATAATTCTAGTTTTATTGATTTAAAATCGATTTGAATTTAAGAAATTATTAACAAATAAAAAAACGTTACAACTCATCTTTTAAATGTGTTATAACGTTTGTTGTAATTTAAGTTTAGAAAGCAATCGCTATAGGTTTAAGTTAGTTGGTTAAAATAGATTTCCTCATCTGCAATTATCGCATAATATAACTCATAGAGCTTTGACATTTTTTTTGCATTGATGATTTCTTGTTCTATATTTTTTATTCTGTTTTCTTTATTTTCAGAATTATCAAATTCAGCAATCCACAATTTATTTGGATTTAATGGTTTCCAATTTAAATCTTCTAAATGCAATAAAAATCTTTCTTTTTGTTCCTTTGTACATTCCTCAAAATCTAAAGCGATTTTTACGGATAAATTGCTCATTCAATTAATTTTAACAAAAATAAAATGAGAAATTGAATTATTTTTACGTGAAACCGTAATTTGAGAAAATAAAAAAGCCATTTCATAAGAAACGGCTTTTTTATTATTTTTCGGTATAAATATCTTCTTCTAAAAAAGTGAGATAATTTTCGTAGCGAGAAACTGCGATTTCACCAATTTCTACTGCATAACGTACAGCACATTTTGGCTCGTTAACGTGAATACAATTATCAAATTTACAATTGTGTTTCAGTTCTAAAATTTCAGGAAAATAACCTTGTAATTCGGTTTTGTCGATATGAACCAAACCAAATTCCTTAATTCCAGGCGTATCGATAATGAAACCTCCAAAAGGCCATTCGTACATCTGTGCAAAAGTTGTGGTATGTTGTCCTTTGCTATTAAAATCAGAAACTTCGTGCGTTTTTAGGTTCAAATCAGGGTTTAAAGTATTCAACAACGTTGATTTTCCAACGCCAGAATGTCCCGAAACCAAACTCACTTTATCTTTCATTCGATTTTTTACAAGATCTAAATTTAGACCAGTTTCAGCAGAAATATCAAGACTTTCGTAACCGATAGAATTGTAAATTGATTTATAAATTTCTAACTCAGCCATTTCATCTTCCGTGTATGAATCCATTTTGTTGAATAAAATTACAACAGGAATATGATAAGCTTCGGCAGTAATCAAAAAACGGTCAATAAAACCAAACGAAGTTTTGGGATTAGAAAGCGTTACAACCAAAAAAGCAACATCAATGTTAGAGGCAATAATATGCGTTTTTTTGGATAGATTAACAGATTTTCGTATGATGTAATTTTTGCGATCATGAATTTTTGTAATGACTGCAATATCATCTTTGTCAATCTCAAACTCAACCTCATCTCCAACAGCAATTGGATTGGTATGTTTGATATTGGCTATTCTAAATTTTCCCCTAATTCTTGCCTGATAGGTTGCACCATCTTCGGTTAAAAGATGATACCAACTACCAGTAGATTTTATGACAATTCCTTTCAATATTGTTTAAATTTTTTCTTCTTTTTTTACCATAATTTGGTTTTGTTGCGCAACAGATTCTTGGTGAATTGCTTGCAATAATTTGTCAACAAAATCTTCAGATAAACCTAAAGAAACTCCTGCTTTTACAGAATTATCTTTGATTTGTTTCCAACGATCTGGCTGAAAAACTGCCACATTATGTTCTTTTTTCAATTCTCCGATAGAGTTTGCAACTTTCATACGTTGAGCAATTGCATCTAAAATAGAGTTATCTAATTCATCAATTTGATGACGTAAATTCTGAATTCCAGTTTTGTAAATTGCATCTGGATCATCAGAAACACGAATTTCTAAATCTTTTAAGATTTCTAATAAACGAGCTGGTGTTACTTGTTGAGCTGCATCAGACCAAGCTTCATCAGGATTATTGTGTGTTTCGATCATCAATCCATTGTATTCAAAGTTGAAAGCTTGCTGTGCAACATCAAATAATCCTGTTCTGTTTCCGCAAATGTGTGATGGGTCACAAATAATTGGCACGTTTGGTAATTTGTTTTTGAAATCTAATGCAATTTGCCATTGTGGATTGTTACGGTATTTTGTCTTTTTGTACGTTGAAAAACCACGGTGAATAGCACCTAAGTTTTTGATTCCTTGACCTTCTAAACGCTCCAAAGCACCAATCCATAAATCTAAATCTGGATTTACAGGATTTTTAACCAAAACTGTTTTGTCTGTATCACGTAAAGCTTCAGCAATTTCTTGTACTGTAAAAGGGTTTACCGTAGAACGAGCACCAATCCATAAAACGTCAACATCATATTCTAACGCTAATTTTGCGTGATTTGCATTGGCGATTTCAGTTGCGATTTTCATTCCGAATTCGTCTTTTACTTTTTTCAACCAGTTTAATCCGATTGCACCAACTCCTTCGAAACAATTTGGTTTAGTACGAGGCTTCCAAATTCCCGCACGGAAAACTTGCACATAATCTTTGTCCAAATCTTCAGCGATTGTCATCATTTGTTTTTCACTTTCTGCACTACAAGGTCCAGCGATGATCATTGGTTTATCGTATTCTTTTATCCAGTTATTGTTTTCCATAACATTTACAAATTTAAGATTTAATATTTATTTTATTTGAGAGTAATTATTTATTTAATATTCGACGTATGTCGTTTGTGTTTTTTAAATATTGATGAATATCTTCGGCGTCTTTTTCTTCGATCATTTTTCTGATTTTAGAAATTTGAGTTTGATAAGCATCAATAGCATTGAGTAAATTTTCTCGATTCTGAATCAAAATTGGTGTCCACATATCTGGTGAACTTTTTGCTAAACGAACCGTAGATTCGAAACCAGATCCAGCCATGTCAAAAATTGCATCTTCATTCTTTTCTTCTTCCAAAACTGTTTGTCCTAAAGCGAAAGATGTAATGTGCGAAAGATGAGAAACGTACGCAATGTGCGCATCATGCGCTTCCGAAGTCATTGTTTTAACATTCATCCAGAGCGATTGATAAATTTTTCTTACTTTTTTTACTGCTTCTTTTTCGCTTTCTTCAATATCACACAAAATCGCAACTTTGTTTAAAAACAACTCAGGAAAAGCAGCTTTTGGTCCAGAATTTTCCGTTCCTGCGATTGGGTGTGTGGCAACAAATTGTTTTCTTTTGGGATGACTTAAAACTTTTTTACAAATTCCAGCTTTTGTTGATCCCATGTCCATTACAATCGTTTTATCATTAATTTGATCTAAAATCTCTGGTAAAACTTTTTGAATTGAATTAATTGGAACCGCAATCACTACTAAATCTGATTGAGAAAGTGCTTCATTCAAAGGAGCGATTTCATCCACAATTCCTAATTCTAAAGCTTGAATTTGATGTTCAATATTTTGATCAACACCGATTATTTTTTCGGCAACACCAACTTTTTTTAATGCTAAAGCAAAAGAACCTCCGATTAATCCTAAACCGATTACTGAAATTATTTTCATGCTTCTAATCTTCTCTTTACTTCAATCAACTTCTCGACAGGTGCGCAAAGTGAAAATCTTATAAATCCTTCACCATTGCTTCCGAAAATACTTCCTGGTGTAATAAATACTTTTTTATTGTATAAAATTTCATCAATAAATTTTTTATCATCTTTTCCTTCTGGAAGCTTCGCCCAAATAAACATTCCTGCTGCATTGGGATTATATTTTACATTTAAAATATCAGCGATTTCCCAAATGATTCTTCGTCTTTCTGCGTAAATTTTTGTTAATTCATCGTACCAAGAATCATCAACTAAAAGAGCTTTTGTCGCGGCTTTTTGTATCGCAAAATTCATTCCCGAATCCATATTTGACTTTACTTTTAGAATAGAATTAATAAAACTTTCTTTTCCAATCACCATTCCTACTCGCCAACCTGCAATGTTAAAGGTTTTGCTTAATGAATTCAGTTCGATACAAACATCTTTTGCACCTTCAATTCCTAAGATGCTTGTCGGTTCATCGTTCAAAATAAAACTATACGGATTATCATTTACGATTAAGATATTGTGACGAGTTGCAAACTCTACTAATTTTCTAAGAACGTCTTTTGGGGCTTTGGCTCCGGTTGGCATATGTGGATAATTGAGCCACATAATTTTTGGTTTTTGCTCGGCTAATTTTTCTAACTGATCAAAATCTGGAAGCCAATCATTTTCATTTTTCAAATCGTAGAATAAAGGTTCTGCTTGCACTAATTCTGTAACAGATGAATAAGTTGGATATCCAGGATTTGGAATTAAAACTTTATCACCTTCATTCAAAAATGCCATCGAAATGTGCATAATTCCTTCTTTAGAGCCCATAAGTGGCAAAATTTCTGTTGAAGGATTGGCGTCTACATCAAATTTGTTTTTGTAAAAACTTGCCATTGCTTCGCGCATTTCTGGAATTCCGCGATAACTTTGATAGCCATTGATTCCGTTTCGTGAACTTTTGATTAATTCCTCGATCACATCTGGATGAGGTTGTAAATCTGGACTTCCAATTCCTAATGAAATGATTGGAATGTCGGTTTTCATGTTCGCTATTTCTTGTAATTTTTTCGAGAAATAATATTCTTGAACACTTTGTAATCGTTGGGCTTCTGCTATCATTTTTTCCCCAGTTTATATTCGCCTAATATTTCTAAATCCGTTAACTTTCTTGCAATTTTTCCAAGCAATTCATAATATTGTTCTTTTTGCTCGAACGTAATGTCAATATGGAAAGAGTATTCCCAAGGTTTTTCAATAATCGGAACAGATTGTATTTTGTCCATATTTATTCCACATTCTGCAATTTGATTTAATACATCTACTAAAGCACCAGCTTTATGTGGAACAGAAAAACGCATCGAAACTTTATTGAAATCTTCGTAATCGTTGTGCTCGCGTTGCAATACAAAAAAGCGAGTAAAATTATCTTGAAACGTCTGAATACTTGAAGCTAAAATGTCTAATCCATATACTTCTGCCGCTTTTCTTGAGGCAATTGCAGCAACATCATTCAAATCTTGCTCAATAATATCTTTGGCTGTTAATGCAGTGTCGATATCATTTACAACGCGCCATGTTGGATGTTTTTCAAGGAACTTATCACATTGTAACAATGCCATTTGGTGCGAACGAACTTCTTTTATATCATCTAAAGTTTGTCCTTTTTTTACCATCAATTGATGTTGAATTGATAAATAAATTTCTCCAACAACTTTCAAATTATATTTCGTTAGCAATGCATAGTTTGGTAAAATTGCCCCAGCAATTGTGTTTTCAATTGCCATGATTGCTTTTTCAACTTTTCCCTTTGCAAGCGACTTTGCTAAAGTTTTGAATGTGTCGCATTCTACAATTTCGATGTCATTTCCTAAATAATTATTGGCAGCTTCGTGATGATATGAACCAATGTAACCTTGTATTGCAACTCTTTCTTTCATTTTTTTCCACAAAAAAAGTCCCACAAATTGCGGGACTTTATATTATCTTATTATGAATGTTAACAATCAATTTTGACAACGCAGTCCCTGCTCTCCTGGATAATATCCAAAAAAGTAAAAAAAGAATGCGTTAAAATAATTGAATGTTGCCATTTCGTTTTTCTAATTGTTCTACAAATCTAAAAAATAATTTTTCAGTTATCCAAATCTTTTTTGCTAATTTTATCGAAAATTTTTCATCAAATGGGAATAATCATTACAGATTTAGTAAAAAAATACGGTGAACAGATGGCTTTAGACAAAGTTTCGTTTTCTATAAATAATGGCGAAGTTGTTGGTTTACTTGGACCAAATGGAGCAGGAAAATCGACATTGATGAAAAGTATTACCAATGCAATAAATGCAGATTCTGGTGAAATTTCTGTGAATGATTTTAATGTTTCGACGCAACCAATTGAATCGAAAAAGTTGATTGGATTTTTGCAAGAAAATAATCCATTGTACATGGATATGTATGTAAGAGAGTATTTGGAATTTGTAACAAATATTCGAAATGTGCCTAAATCAAAAATTGATGAAGTCATTGAAAAAGTAGGTTTATCACCAGAAAAACATAAGAAAATTCATCAATTATCTAAAGGATATAAACAGCGTGTTGGATTGGCGCAAGCGATTATTTCTAGCCCAGAAATTTTAATTTTAGATGAGCCTACAAATGGTTTGGATCCAAATCAAATTATTGAAATTAGAGAGGTAATTAAAGAAATTGGAAAAGAAAAAACGGTGATACTTTCGACACATATTATGCAAGAAGTAGAAGCGCTTTGTTCGCGTGTAATCCTCTTGAATAAAGGAAAAATTGTAGCCGATCAAGCGATAGAAGAATTTAAAGGACAATATAAAAACTTGGAAGAAGCTTTTCATGTTTTAACACAATAAAAAAAAATCCGTCCATTGAGCGGATTTTTTTGTGAATTATTTCTTTTTCAAGATAAAAACTTCTTTGATTTTTTCTGGATCAACTTTATCGTTTTTCGTTGTTTTTTCAAGTTTTGCAATCAAGTGATTTACTTCTTCTTCAGAAGCTGGACCACCAAGATTTTCTCCATTTACGCGAGAATCTTCTAAAACTTTTCCAGTCGAATCTAAAATTACCCAAAAAGGCAAACCTTGATTTTTTCCTCCTAATTTCTCATTGATAGCATCTCCACCAGGAGTTTCTAAATTTTTCTTCTCTGCACGTTCTTGTACAGTAATAAATGTTTTGACATAATTCGCATCAAAATATGGTTTCACAGCTGGATCGTCCATATTTTTTTCCATCTTTTTACACCATCCGCACCAAGAAGCATGAAAAATTAAAAAGACATTTTTATTTTCAACCTTCGCTTGATTTTGAGCTTTTGTTAATATTTCTGTTGCTGTTTGCGCGTTTACGATTCCTGCGAAAGCAATCATAAAACTTACGATTAAGGCTTTTAATTTCATTGTAATAAGTATTTAAGTAAATGTAAATAAATAATTGTATTTTCAAAAAAAAATTAACACTTATGAAACATTTTTTAGGATTTATCTTTTTGCTATTTCTTGTGAGTTGCGCATCCAATAATATAAAAACAATTGAAGGAAAATGGAAACAAGATTTTTTGGATTATAAATCGAAAGTGGTAGAAGTTCCTTTGACAAAGAGTGATGCGGTTATGGATGTTTCAAGAAATAAATCAAAATTAAAAATAGAATTTGATTTTCAAGATGGTTATGAAAAAGATGTGACAGATTCTGTTGTGTTTAATTTTCCTCAACTCAAATTCAGAAAAATAAATCTTGATAAAACTTCTAATTATTATGATTTAACTTATAATGCGACTTGCGATTGTTTTTATGGTGAAATGAAATCATATTCTGGAAATGTATTAAATATAAAATTGAACAGAGTTTCTTCGGTTAAATAAATTTAATGGAAATCATTATCTTTGCACAAAATTATTAGAACATCGTTCTAATATTCAATCATTAAAAAAAGAGACAACATATATGAAATGTGGAATTGTTGGATTGCCTAATGTTGGTAAATCTACTTTATTTAACTGTTTGTCGAATGCAAAGGCGCAATCGGCGAATTATCCTTTCTGTACAATTGAACCAAATGTAGGAACAGTTTCTGTACCAGATACTCGTCTAAATCAGTTAGAAGCAATTGTAAATCCAGAGCGCGTTGTGCCTGCGGTTGTAGAAATTGTAGATATTGCTGGTTTAGTAAAAGGAGCAAGTAAGGGAGAAGGTTTAGGAAATCAATTTTTAGGAAATATCCGCGAGTGTAATGCAATTATTCACGTTTTACGTTGTTTCGAAAACGAAAATATTACACATGTTGATGGTTCTATTAATCCATTGCGTGATAAAGAAACAATTGATATTGAGTTGCAATTGAAAGATTTGGATACAGTTACAAAACGTATCGATAAATCTAAAAAAGCAGCAAAAGCGGGAAATAAAGACGAACAAAAAGTTGTAGAAGTTTTAACAGCTGTAATCGCTCATTTAGAAGAGTTGAAAAATGTTCGTGAGATGGATTTGGACGAAAAAGAGCAAGAAATTGTAGATTCGTTACAATTAATTACTTCTAAACCAGTTTTGTACTTATGTAATGTAGACGAATCTGCTGCAAAAGACGGAAACGAGTGGGTAGAAAAAGTAAAAGAAGCTGTAAAAGATGAGCATGCTGAAGTGTTGATTTTAGCGGCACAAATTGAAGCTGATATCAATGAATTAGAAACGTTTGATGAACGTCAAATTTTCTTAGAAGAATTAGGATTAGAAGAGCCAGGCGTTAATCGTTTGATTCGTTCTGCTTACACACTGTTAGATTTAGAAACTTATTTCACAGCAGGTGTAAAAGAAGTTCGTGCCTGGACAATCAAAAAAGGTTCTACAGGACCACAAGCGGCTGGAGTTATTCATACAGATTTCGAAAAAGGATTTATTCGTGCAGAGGTAATCAAATTTGAGGATTTTATTACATACGGATCAGAATCTAAATGTCGTGAAGCAGGAAAATTAAACGTAGAAGGAAAAGCGTACATCGTACAAGATGGTGATATCATGCATTTCTTGTTTAATGTTTAAGATTTAAATTATATCTATATAAAAAGCTCAATCGAAAGATTGAGCTTTTATTTTTCTACAAACTTTTCAAATTTTCTAAAGCCATTAAAAGTGTTTCATCCTTTTTAGCAAAACAAAATCGAATTACTTTGTTATCTGTTTTATCATGGTAAAATGCTGAAATTGGTATCGTCGCAACTTTATTTTTGATGGTTAACTGTTTTGCAAACTCATCATCAGATAAATCACTTATTTTAGCATAATTTGCACTTACAAAATAAGTTCCTTCGCAAGGCAAAACTTCAAAATTTGTTGAAGCTAAACCTTTAACAAATAAATCTCTTTTTTGTTGAAAAAAATCATTCAAATGCAAGTAATGATCAGGTTTTTCTAAATAATCTGCAATTGCATATTGTGATGGTGTATGCGTAGAAAAAGTATTGAATTGGTGACATTTTCTAAACTCTTTCATCAATTCTTTTTCGGCTAAAATATAACCGATTTTCCAACCAGTTATGTGAAATAATTTTCCGAAAGAACCTACGATGAAAATCTTGTCTTTTACTGATTTTAATTTTGCAAAACTTTGATGCGATTTTCCATCAAATGTAATGTGCTCATAAACTTCATCTGCAAGCAAATAACAATTTGAATCTTTTAGGATTTGTTCAAATTGTTTTAAATCATTTTCGGATAAAATTTTTCCAGTTGGATTATTCGGATTATTAACGATAATCAATTTCGTTTTATCATTAATTTTTTTCTTCAATTCTTCAAAATCGATAGAATATTCAGGATATTTTAGCTGAATTGGAACAATTTTTCCTCCAAATAATTCAACCGTTGGTTGATATAAATCGTAAGCAGGTTCAAAAATAATTACTTCATCATTTGGATGAATTAATGTAGAAACAACATTAAAAATCGCTTGACTTGCACCACTCGTAATGTTAATTTCATTCTGAAAATCGTAATCAGATTGATAAAGATTAGAATATTTTTCTGAAAGTAATACACGCAATTTTTCGACGCCAGTCATTGGCGCGTACTGATTGTAATTTTGTGTTGAATAATAATTTAAACGACTAATTAATTCAGAATCTGCATTAAAGTCAGGAAAACCTTGCGCTAAATTAATCGCTTGATGTTCATTTGCCAATTGACTCATTACCGAAAAAATGGTTGTCGAAACATTGGGTAGTTTAGATTTTATCATATTGGTAAATTAGGTCGTTTTTGCTCAAAATCAAAACAATGAACCTTAATATTTTTAGGAAATTTTTTCTTATTTTTGTAAAACTCGTTTAACACTCAACAACTCAAATGTCAGAATTAGATCAACAAGTAAATTATACGGAAGACAATATCAAAACCCTTGATTGGCGCGAACATATTCGCATGCGACCTGGGATGTATATTGGGAAGCTGGGAGATGGTTCGTCTCAAGATGATGGAATTTATATTTTGTTGAAGGAGATTGTAGATAACTGTATCGATGAATTTGTGATGGGTGCAGGAAAAACAATCGAAATTAATCTGCGCGAAGATGAGGTAACGGTTCGTGATTATGGACGTGGAATTCCGCTTGGAAAAATGGTTGACGCCGTTTCTAAGATGAATACAGGTGGTAAATATGATTCACAAGCTTTCAAAAAATCGGTTGGTTTAAATGGTGTTGGTACAAAAGCTGTAAATGCGTTGTCAACATCGTTTCGAGTGCAATCTATTCGAGATGGAAAAACACGTATTGCAGAGTTTGAGCAAGGGATTTTAGCAAATCAAGAAGATGAAAAAGAAACATCTTTACGAAAAGGAACTAAAATTACATTTATCCCAGATAAATCGATTTTCTTGAATTTTAAATTCAGAAAAGAATATGTAGACAAAATGTTGAAAAACTATGTTTACTTAAATCCAGGATTGAAAATTATTTTCAATGGAGAAGAATTCTTTTCGAAAGACGGATTGAAAGATTTATTGAATGATAATATCGAGGAAGAAACAATTTATGATATCATCCATTTGAAAGGAGAAGATATCGAAATTGCGATGACGCACAGCTCGAAATCATATTCGGAAACGTATTATTCTTTTGTGAATGGTCAAAATACAACGCAAGGAGGAACACATTTAACAGCTTTTAAAGAGGCTGTTGTGAAAACTGTTCGCGAATTTTATAATAAAAATTATGATCCTGCGGATATTAGAAAATCAATTATTGGAGCAATTTCGATCAAAGTAATTGAGCCAGTTTTTGAATCGCAAACAAAAACTAAACTTGGTTCGAATGAAATTGGACCAGGAATGACAACGGTTCGCACGTTTGTAAATGATTTTATCAAAACGAATCTTGACAACTTTTTACATAAAAATACAGAAGTTGCGCAAGCATTAGAACGCAAGATTAAACAATCAGAAACGGAACGAAAAGAGCTTTCTGGAATTCGAAAATTAGCGCGTGATCGCGCCAAAAAAGTTAGTTTACATAACAAGAAATTGCGCGATTGTCGTCAACATTATAATGATCCGAAAGCTGAATTACGTTTAGATACAACTATTTTTATTACCGAGGGAGATTCGGCAAGTGGATCGATTACCAAAAGTAGAAGTGTAGAAACGCAAGCGGTTTTTAGTTTGAGAGGAAAACCGTTGAATTCATACGGTTTGACAAAGAAAATTGTTTATGAAAACGAAGAATTTAATCTTTTACAAGCGGCATTAAACATCGAAGAAGGATTAGAAGATTTACGTTACAATAATGTTGTAATTGCAACTGATGCTGACGTCGATGGAATGCACATTCGTTTGTTGATTATTACATTTTTCTTACAATTTTTCCCAGAATTGATCAAAGAGGGACATTTGTATATTTTGCAAACACCACTTTTTCGTGTGAGAAACAAGAAGGAAACACGTTATTGTTATTCTGAACCAGAACGTATAAAAGCGTTGGAAGAAGTTAAAAATCCAGAGATTACACGATTCAAAGGATTAGGTGAAATTTCGCCAGATGAGTTCAAACATTTTATCGGAAAAGATATTCGTTTAGAACCAGTAATGATTGGAAAAGATCAAACCATCGAAAGTCTTTTAGAATTTTACATGGGAAAAAATACACCAACAAGACAAGAATTTATTATTAACAATTTGGCTGTAGAAGCTATTAAAAATTAGAATATTTTATAAAAAACTTACTTTCTATCTAACCTAAACACCTATTTTATAAATATGAAGAAGAATAATAAAAATGTGATACAGCTCTTTAAAATGCTAAATTTCACCATCGTTATTTTAATCATTCTAAACCTTATTATGTATGCTGGTATTTTACCTTACAAGTATCACATAATACCACCTTATGTTGTTGCAATTTTTATAGCGTTGTTTATTTATGTAAGCTATAAAAGTGGAAATCAATTTTTTGCGATAGACACAAAAGGTGAAACCATAACTTTTGAAACGAAGAATGTTGGATTTTTATCCTTCTTAGATTCAAAAACGAACAAAATCGATTTACCGAAGTATAAATTGATCAAATACGATTTTCAGAAAGGAATTCTTTCAAAAAACGTTGTCTTTTATATTAACAGTAAAAAGAATCCTACCAATTTAACAAAAGTCAAATTTCGTTTAGCATTCATTTCTAACCGAAATATTAATATTATTTTGACTGAATTAGACAAAATTGTGGAGTCTAATTGTATGGTCAAAAACAATGTAGAAGTAGCTATTTAACATGATGCAAGACAATCAAGAGAGCATCAAGAAGGTTTCTGGTATGTACCAAGAATGGTTTCTTGACTATGCCTCTTATGTAATTTTAGAACGAGCAATTCCATCTATTTATGATGGGTTGAAACCAGTTCAGCGTAGAATTTTACATTCAATGCGCGAGTTGGAAGACGGACGATATAACAAAGTTGCGAACATTGTAGGAAATACGATGAAATATCACCCGCATGGTGATATGGCGATTTCTGATGCAATGGTTCAAATTGGTCAAAAAGAATTGTTGATCGATATGCAAGGAAACTGGGGAAATATTTACACTGGTGACCGAGCAGCTGCGTCGCGTTATATCGAAGCTCGATTAACTAAATTTGCGTTAGAAGTTGTCTATAATCCAAAAACTACAAAATGGCAACCATCTTATGATGGTCGAAATAAAGAACCAATTGATCTTCCAATCAAATTTCCTTTGCTTTTGGCACAAGGAGTAGAAGGAATTGCAGTTGGTTTGTCAACAAAGATTTTGCCACACAATTTCAATGAGTTAATTGATGCGTCAATTTTACATCTGAAAGGAAAGAAATTTCAAATTTTCCCAGATTTTTTAACTTCTGGATTGGTTGATGTTTCCGATTATAATGATGGATTGCGTGGTGGTAAAGTGCGTATTCGTGCAAAGATTTTGCAAGAAGATAAAACAACGTTAAAAATTACGGAAATTCCTTACGGCACAACGACAGGATCTTTGATTGATTCAGTTTTAAAAGCCAATGATAAAGGTAAAATCAAGATCAAAAAGATTGAAGATAATACAGCGGCTGAAGTTGAGATTTTAATTCATCTTGTTCCAGGAAGTAGTCCAGACAAAACAATTGATGCATTGTATGCATTCACGGATTGCGAGATTTCTATTTCGCCAAATGCGTGTGTGATTAATGAACAAACACCAGAATTTTTAACAGTTTCTGAAATTTTAATTCACAATACAAACAATACAGTTGAATTGTTGAAAAAAGAGTTAGAAATTGAGTTAGATGAACTGCAAGAACAATGGCATTTTTCTTCGTTGGAACGAATTTTTATCGAGAATAGAATTTATCACGATATCGAAGAAGAAGAAACATGGGAAGGTGTAATTTCTGCGATTGATAAAGGGCTGAAGCCACATATTGCGCATTTAATTCGTCCAGTTACGGAAGAAGATATTACGCGTTTAACAGAAATTCGAATCAAACGTATTTCAAAATTTGATTTAGATAAAGCACAACAATTTATTGAATCATTAGAAGATAAAATCGAGAATGTAAAACATCATTTAGCAAATTTGATTGATTATGCGATCGATTATTTCAAAAACCTAAAGACAAAATACGGAAAAGGAAAAGAACGTAAAACAGAAATTAGAACATTTGATACGATTGATGCGACAAAAGTTGCCGTTGCAAATACACGTTTTTATGTGGATAGAAACGAAGGTTTTATCGGAACTTCATTGAAAAAAGACGAGTATTTATTCGAGTGTTCTGATATTGATGATATTGTGGTTTTCAAACATGATGGTTCGATGATTGTGACAAAAGTTGATGCAAAAACTTTTGTTGGAAAAGGAATTATTCATGTTGGAATTTGGCATAAAAATGATAAACGTACCATTTATAACTTGATTTATCGCGATGGTAAAAATGGTCCGGCTTATCAAAAACGTTTTGCTGTAACGGGAATTACTCGCGATAAAGAATATGATTTAACGGCTGGTAATAAAGGTTCGGAAGTGTTGTATTTTTCAGCAAATCCAAATGGAGAAGCCGAAGTTGTATCAATTATTTTAAAAACTCATCAACGAATCAAAAAATTAAAATTTGATATTAATTTTGCTGATTTAGCGATTAAAGGTCGTGCATCAAAAGGAAATTTAGTAACAAAATATCCAATCAAAAAAGTAGAATTGAAAGAGGAAGGAGTTTCGACTTTAGCACCTCGTCAAATTTGGTTTGATACGGATACAAAACGCCTAAATGCAGATGGATTGGGGATTTTATTAGGTTCTTTTAAGGGTGATGATAAAATTTTAACGATTAATAAAAAAGGTGAAGCAAAATTGGTTTCGTTTGATTTGAGTAATCGTTTTGACGAAGATTTAGAAATTATCGAGAAATGGAAACCTTCAAAACCGATTTCTTGCGTGTATTATGATGCAGAAAAAGATCGTTATTTTGTGAAACGTTTCCTTTTAGAAGATACATTTTCTCCACAAACTTTTTATACGTTAGAAGATGGTAAATCATCAATAAAAGTTGTTTCGACAGATTATTTACCAGTTATTGAGTTGATTTTCCCGAAAGTAAAAGGTTTAGAAAAAGAACCAGAAGTGATAAATTTAGAAGAATTTATTACAGTTAAAGGAATTAAAGCGCAAGGAAATCAATTGACGACATATAAATTAAAACAGATTAATGTGTTAGAACCGCTTCCATTCGAAGAACCAGAAGAAGAGGAGGAGTCAGAAGAAGAGCCGCAGCCGACGCTATTTGATGCGATTGAGGAGGATAATAATGAAGAAGAAAATATAGAAGAATAATGGGAGACATCTCTATTGTGGCATTAGTCGTTATTGGATTGAATGTTTTGGTAAGTTGGAAAGGTTTTAACGATTTAGCTTTTTTTGAAAAATATAAATTCCAAGTAGGGTCGATATTATATAATAAGGAATACTATAGAATTTTAAGTTCAGGATTTTTACATGTTGATTTTACTCATTTGTTATTCAATATGTTAACTCTTTACTTTTTTGCGAATCCTGTTATCGGTTTTTTTGCAAGTCCAGAAGGATTTTTATTAGGAGACTTTTCGAATGCTAAACTAAATGTAGGTTACGGAATGTTTCTTTTAGTTTTTTTTGCAGCGGTTATTGGCGGAAATCTTTTGTCTTTGTTGATTCACAAGAAAGAAACTTTTTATTCGGCAGTAGGAGCTTCTGGAGGAGTCACAGGGATTTTATTCGCTGCAATTGCAGCTTTTCCTGAAATGGAATTAAGATTATTTTTTGCTTTACCAATTCCAGCCTGGATTTTCGGAATTTTATATTTAGGATATTCAGTTTATGGAATGAAAACTAATTTAGGGAACATCGGGCATTCAGCGCATTTAGGTGGAGCAATTGTGGGATTATTATCTGCAATATTATTTTATCCAACAATTTTACAAATCAATACATATTATATTTTAGGAATGATTGTTCCATTAATTGTATTGCTTGTGATGATTTTGAGAGAACATCGAAAATAAAAAAATAAGACAAAAAAAAAGCATCAAAATTACTTGATGCTTTTTTTATGATAATGTTATAATATTCTTTTTACGTATAAGAATTTTGGTCCCCAATATCTATCATTTAAAGAAGATACCATAACACCTTGAGAAGTAGATGAATGAATAAATTCTAAAACTCCATCTTTATTTCTTCCATGAACAATTCCTACATGCGAAACTCTACCACGACCTCTTGTTGCAAAGAAAACTAAATCTCCTTCCTTTGCTTCGTCTGTACTAACTGTAAAACCTTCTCTTGCCTGATCTGCAGATACACGAGGTAAATTTTTATTGAAAGTTTCGAAAACGTTTCTAACAAAGGCAGAACAATCAATACCACTTCTTGTTGTGCCTCCGTATCGGTAAGGTGTACCAATATACGTTTCTGCTTCTTTTAATAAAAACCCTGCAAACAATTCATTCGTTTCTTCTAAAACGCTGTTTAACACAACCATAGATTTCGCTTCATCGTTAATTTCTATTGGTGTAACATCTAAATTGGCATGTTTATTGATTATTTTAGCTTGAGCTTCAATAGCTCTTGGTTTCGGTACGAAACTTCTCGAAGAATATTCTGTAGCTTCACTAACTGGGGTTAAAGATGAACATGATGTAATAAACATCGTGCAAACCACTGCAGCTACACCTAATATCGATGCTTTCATATATTGAGTATTCGTTTGTATAAATTTTAATAGCACCGCTAAAGTAATTGTTAAAATTATAACTCATTATATATAAGAGTTGTTTTGACAAAATATTAACTTCCTTAACATTTTTTAACAAAAACATATTCAAAAAAACTTTTAAATATATTTGGAAGTCCAAAAAATTGTTCTACATTTGCACTCGCTTTTCACAACAAGTGGTTAAGCCGTCATGCGGCCCATTCGTCTAGTGGTTAGGACATCAGGTTTTCATCCTGGAAACAGGAGTTCGATTCTCCTATGGGCTACATAAAAGTGTTTTAGAAAATTATTAAATTAATTTGGCGAGATAAAATATTTGTTTATATCTTTGCCGAACTAAAATAGAAAGAGATTTAAGTTATGGCAAATCATAAGTCAGCATTAAAAAGAATTAGACAGTCAGCGGTAAGACGCGATCGTAATAAATATTATCACAAATCAGCTCGTACAGCTATTAAAGCTTTAAGATCTGAGTCTGATAAAAATGAAGCAGAAACAGTTTTTCCGAAAGTTTCTTCAATGATTGATAAGTTAGCAAAAAGAAACATTATTCACAAGAATAAAGCTTCAAACTTAAAATCAAAGTTAGCGAAACATATTGCGGGATTAGCTTAATAAAATAAAAGTGGTCCCTTCGTCTATCGGTTAGGACACTAGATTTTCATTCTAGAAAGAGGGGTTCGATTCCCCTAGGGACTACAAATTAATAGATGGATTGCATTATTGCAATCTTTTTTTTCCTTGTTCATAGTTGTTGATTTTTTAAACAACCAGTAGAATACTGTGTAAAGGAAATTGTTTTTTGTGTTTTGTTTGTAAAGGTTAATCATAATGTTTAGATGATTAATCGGGAATGAAAATGTCGCTGTATAATTCAACTTGGTTCAAATTATTAGAATTATACATCGACTTTTCTATAACTCCCAACACAAAATGACGTTCATTCAAAATAAATAATATTCGAATTAATTAATTCATATTAAGTGGTCCCTTCGTCTATCGGTTAGGACACTAGATTTTCATTCTAGAAAGAGGGGTTCGATTCCCCTAGGGACTACAATTTGACTTGATTAAAAAAAATAGTATAAATTTTTCGAAAATTGTTTGGTAATAAAAAATAAACGTTTATTTTTGCACCACAATAATACGAAAGGAGGTCCCTTCGTCTATCGGTTAGGACACTAGATTTTCATTCTAGAAAGAGGGGTTCGATTCCCCTAGGGACTACTAAAAAGCATTCAGATTTGGATGCTTTTTTTATTTTGAAATAGTTTAGTTTATATTGATTTATTGCGATCAATAAAAAAGCGTTTGAGGAAATAAACTTCAAACGCTTTTTGCTTTTATAAAAGATCCTTTTATAGCTTTGGAATAGCTTCTATCAATTCTTTGGTATAGTTTGTTGTCGGATGCGCATAAACCTTGTCTGCATCGTTCAATTCTTTCATTTCTCCGTGTTGCATCACCAATAATTGATCGCTCATATATTTTACAACCGCCAAATCGTGCGAGATAAATATATAGGTAAATCCAAATTCTGTTTTCAAATCATTTAATAAATTCAAAACTTGTGCCTGAACAGAAACATCCAACGCAGAAACAGATTCATCACAAATGATAAATTTAGGATTTAAAGCCAAAGCACGAGCAATCCCGATACGTTGACGTTGCCCACCAGAGAATTCGTGCGGATATTTGTTCAAATCTTGATCTGATAAACCCACTTTTTGTAAAAGAGATGAAGCCGTTTTTAATCGCTCAGCTTTATTCAGACCAATTTTATGCACTTGCATTGGTTCTGTAATAATTTGCGCAATGGTTTGGCGAGGATTTAAACTTGAATATGGATCTTGGAAAATAATCTGAATTTCTCTTCTTAATTTACGAATTTGCTCTTTTTTTAGTTTCGTAATATCTATACCATTATAATAAATTTCGCCGGCAGTTGGTTTTTCTAATAACAAAACTGTTCTACTCAAGGTTGTTTTTCCAGAACCCGATTCGCCAACCAAGCCCATTGTTTCACCTGGATATACTTTGAATGAAATATCATCGACAGCTTTTACATTCGGGATTGTAGCGTTTCCAAATAGAGTCGAAGGATAGAAATATTTCTTCAAGTTCTTAACCTCTAAAATTGGAGGATTTACATAAATTTTTTCGTGAAAAGCTTCTCGTTCTTCTTCTGTATAGATTTCAGTTTTGAAATTTGGATTTTCTAAGAAATCTTTCACCGTAGGTAAACGTTTTGCGCGTTCATCCAATCGAGGTCGACAAGCAATTAAACCTTTTGTATAATTTTCTTTCGGATGATTAAAAATAGTTTCCACATTTCCTTGTTCTACAACATCACCACGAAACATCACCAAAACTTCTTCGCAAACATTTGCAATTACGCCCAAATCGTGAGAAATAAACAACATGCTCATGTTATTTTTTTCTTGTAATTCTTTCAATAAATCTAACGTTGCTTTTTGTACCGTAACGTCCAAAGCTGTTGTTGGTTCGTCAGCAATCAATAATTTCGGCTCGCAAGAAATCGCCATTGCAATCATTACACGTTGCTTTTGTCCACCAGATAATTCGTGCGGATAGGCTTTATAAATACGTTCGGGATTTGGTAATTTTACTTGTTCAAAAAGATGAAGAACTTTCTTTTTAGCTTCTTCTTTCGATAAATTTTGATGCAAACGAATCTCTTCTTCCACTTGTTCCCCGCAACGTAAACTTGGATTTAGAGAAGTCATTGGTTCTTGAAAAATCATTCCGATTTCATTTCCTCTTATTTCCTCCAGTTCTTTAGGCGAAAGTTTAAGCAAATCGATCATTTTATCATCTTGACGAAAAAGAATTTCACTTTCGGGATGAATTGTCACATTAGGAGACAATAAACCCATAATTGCCAATGAAGTTAATGACTTTCCAGAGCCGGATTCTCCAACAATTCCTAATGTATCACCTTGTTCTACTTTGAAATTGATGTTATTCAAAACTTGTTTATCTCCAAAAGAAATCGATAATTTTTTGATCTCGATAATATAATGTAAATCTTGCTTTTGCATGGCAAATTGTTGCTTGATAAATGAAGTGGAAATTTAGTGATTTTTTAATCATTTTCTCGAATCAATAATTTCTAAGATTTTGTATTTATAAATTTTGTAATTTTGCTACGAATCAAAACGTTGTGATTTTTATTTTTTTTTATTAATTTAGATGTATTGATTTACTGGCTTATAAAAACTTATAACAAGTCAGTTTTTTAAATTCGAAGAATGGATACATACTCCCAGATTTCGACATTGTTTTTAGTCGCTAATCACAATGTCGCCGATGAAATTTCTGTAGCAAAACTTTTGCTTACAATTTTCCTTGTTTTATTAAATGGTTTTTTCGTTGCAGCCGAGTTTGCAATTGTAAAAGTACGTTCGTCACAAATTGAAGTTAATCAAGATATTAACGAAAGAACTTCAAATGCTGCAAAACGAATCGTTAATCATTTAGATTCTTATCTTGCCGCAACACAATTAGGTATTACATTAGCTTCGCTTGGTCTTGGTTGGGTTGGAGAAAGCTCTTTAACACCTGTAATCGTAAAACTTTTTGAAGTAGTTGGTTTAACTTCTCCTTCTTGGACAGCGATTGCGCATAATGTTGCATTCCCAGCAGCTTTCGTTATCATTACTATTTTGCACATTGTTTTTGGTGAGTTAGCGCCGAAATCTATTGCGATTCAGTATCCAACAAAAACTACTTTTACAGTAGCTTGGCCTCTTCGTGCATTTTATTTTGTTTTCAAACCTCTTATTGTTTTAATGAATGGTTTGGCAAATGTAATTCTTCGTGCGATTGGAATTCATCCTATTCATGGAGGTGAAATTCACACAGAAGAAGAGTTGAAAATGATTATTACAGAAAGTTCTGAAGGTGGAGCAATTGAAGAATCTGAGCGTAATTTAATTCAAAATGTGTTTGAGTTTGATGATCGTCGAGTGATGAATATTCAAACATTACGTAAAAATGTTTCTGCAATTAATATTAATACTTCTGTAAAAGATGCGTTAGATTATGCGATTAATGAAGGTTATTCGCGTTATCCTGTTTACGAAGAAGAATTTGATAATATAAAAGGTATCATTTACGCTAAGGATTTAATCAAGCAATTATTGGAAAATCCAAATCAAACTGAAATTGAAGGATTGTTGCGAGAGCCAATTTTTATCTCAGAAAATGCATTGATTAAGAATGTAATGAAACAATTTCAGAAAAAACATATGCAAATTGCAATTGTAACAAATGAAGTTGGTGAAGTTGCAGGAATTGTTTCGATGGAAGATATTTTGGAGGAGTTGGTTGGAGAAATTCAAGACGAATATGATAACGAAGATCCGATAGTTTCTCGTGTTTCTGAAGGTGTTTATAATATAAATGCACACAACGCGATAAGCGATATTAATCGTTTAGTACCGTTTAGATTCGAAGAAAGTGAACATTATGATACGTTGGCTGGATTGATTTCTGAATGTTATCCTGATAAAGAATTAACAGAAGGAGATTTGATTGATTTGGAAGAATATACAGGAACAATTATCAAAATGTACCGAAATTCTGTTGAGCAAGTTCAATTGAAAGTGAAAGATGAATTGATTGAAAACTTTCGCGATGAACCAGATTCAGCAGAAGATGATGAAAATTAATCATTAAAAAATATAGAATAAAAAATCCGCTCATTAGCGGATTTTTTCGTTTTTATAAATCTTCTTTTCGTTGTAAAGGTTGATCGTAGCGCATTTTTCGGAAAACATTAATCAAGGTTACAACATCTTTTTCACAATAATCTTTGATGCGTTCTACATTGTTTTCATCGTAATAAACTCGTGCAACTTGTGAACCATCGATATCATCTTTTGGTGTTGGAATTTCGAAAACATTTGCCAATAAATCTAACGATGTAAAGTTCTTGTAATCGCCAAATTTCCATAATTCCATTGTATCCAAATGCTGAACTTCCCATGGCTTTTTACCAAATAATTGCAAAATAGCTGGAATTTCAATTTGATTAATCATCATTCGGCGAGCTATATACGGAAAATCAAACTCTTTTCCGTTGTGTGCACATAAAATATGATCAGGCTTGAAAAAATTTTCAATCAACATTGAATTAAAATCTTCTAACAATTTCTTTTCGTCGTGACCATAAAAACTTTTGATATGAATAAAAGAATCTTTAACTACAATTCCGACTGAAATGCATACAATTTTTCCAAATTCAGCCATAATTCCAGCACGTTCGTGGTAAAATTCTTCAGGAGAAATTTCATTATTATTGCGTTGATAAGCTGTTTTCTTTTCCCAAAGAGCTTGTGTTCTTTCAGACAAAAGATTCCAATCATCGGTTTGTGGAACCGTTTCGATATCTAAAAATAATATTTTACTGTAAGGAATTCGTTGGATCATTTTCTTTCACTTTTTGATTAATTCTCATTGCTTCGTCTACCAATCGGTAAACATCGCCATCTGCAATTGGATGATTGTTTGGTTGATCATTATGCGTTTTTCCAGTTCGAACAATAACTAATTTTTCTGAAGGAATTACAATGATACGTTGTCCCAAATGTCCTAACATTGCATAAAAAGGCGTTTTGTAATTGTAATCCATCCAAACTGAATAACCATAAATTTGTGACTCATTTGGTCCGAATGCTTTTTTGTTTGGTAAAACCATTTTCTGAACAAATACTGAATCTAAAATTTGTTTTCCGTACCAATTTCCATCATTCAATAATAATTGTCCAAGTTTGGCAAAATCTCGCGCTGTTGCATTGAAGCAACAATAGGTTTTCTCCATTCCTTTCGGATTATCTTTCGACCATTGTGCATCTAATTCCATACCCATTGGTTGCCAAAATTCTTCTTGAAAATATTGTGATAACGATTTATTTTTTAACGCGCGTTCAATCACAATTCCTAATAATTGCGTGTCACTCGATTGATATTTGAAATGTCCACCAGGTTGAGAAACAAATTTTCGAGCTAACATTTGTTTAACTATATCATCGCCATAATATGCTTTTGCAGTAGGATTTAGAGGAAAATAATAATCTTCGTCCCAATCATAACCAGAAGTCATCGCAGATAAATCACCAACGGTGCATTCAGCTCCAAATTTATCGTTTTTAAATTCGGGAATAAAATCTGTTATTTTTTGATCTAAACCTTTGATATAACCTTGTTCAATCGCTTTTCCTAACATCATTGTCGTGAATGTTTTCGCCATCGAAAAAGAATTGGTAATATCATTTTGCGCATATCCATTGAAATAATATTCGCTCAAAATTTGATTATCTTTTATAATAACTAACCCAGCAGTTCCGAAATCGTTCATCTCCTTTTCGAAATTAGCTGACAACGGAAATTGATTATAATCTAAATGTTGATGCCAAACTCGCGGTGCATCTGCCAAAATTACATTGTTATCAAAATCTTTGTAATCGTTGATATTTGCAGTGCTTTCACCTTTCATATAGGTTAATTTTACGCCACGAAAAATGTAGTCATTCCCTGTTGCATAAAGAATTAGGATTAATACACAAATGATTACGATGAACCATTTTATTATTTTCCAAAGTATTTTCATTTCAAAAATTTAGAATCTTTTACTAAAATAAGCTTTTACTATTAAATAATGTTAAAATTCTATCATTTCGGAATCATATTTGTTGAGTTATTGTGTATCTTTATACAAGAAAATTAAATCTAAAAAATAAATATTATGGCTTTTGAATTAGCAAAATTACCTTATGCATTTGATGCATTAGAACCTCATATTGACGCAAAAACAATGGAAATTCACCATGATAAACACCATGCTGCGTACACAAATAATTTGAATGCTGCTATTGAAGGAACTGATTTAGCAAACGCTACAATCGAAGAAATTTTAGCAAAAGGAACTGACAAACCTGCTGTTCGTAACAATGGTGGAGGTTTCTATAATCACAATTTATTCTGGGAAATTTTAACTCCAGGTGGTGCTAATCAACCAACTGCAGAAGTTGCTGATGCAATTAACGCTGCTTTTGGATCTTTTGAAGCTTTCAAAGATGAGTTTTCTAAAGCTGCTGCAACACGCTTTGGTTCTGGATGGGCTTGGTTAATCGTAAAAGATGGAAAATTAGTTGTTACATCAACTCCAAATCAAGATTCTACTTTGATGCCGGTTGCTGATGTACAAGGATTTCCAGTTTTAGGATTAGATGTTTGGGAACATGCTTATTACTTAAACTACCAAAACCGTCGTCCTGATTATATTGAGGCTTTCTTCTCTGTAATTAACTGGGATAAAGTTGCGGAAAGATATGCATCTGCAAAATAATAAGGTTTAAAAAAATTAAACAATACAAGACTTGTGTAGAAATACGCAAGTCTTTTTTTATCTTTGAACTATGGGAATAATTATTTTAGAAAATATAAAAATATATTCGAATCACGGATGTTTAGATGAAGAAGCACGTATTGGTTCTGATTATTTGGTTGATTTGGAAGCGCATGCAGACTTTACGAAAGCAACAGAATCGGATGAATTGATAGATGCTTTGGATTATGTTTCGTTAAATAAAATTGTGAAGGAAGAAGTAGGTATTCGTTCAAAACTTTTGGAACATGTTTGTAAAAGAGTCTTAGATCGTATAGGTCAAGAACTTACGAATGTCACGTATGCAAAAGTAAAATTATCTAAGCTGAATCCTCCTATTGGTGGGCATGTAGAAAAAGTGAGTGTTATTTTAGAAAAATCGTATTAAACTTTTTTTTTCTGAAATTATTGCTATATTTGCAATCCAAAACAACGGGAATGGTTCCTTGACCGAGAGGCTAGGTAGCGGTCTGCAAAACCGTCCACAGCGGTTCGAATCCGCTAGGAACCTCAAAAAGCACTAATCAATTTGATTAGTGCTTTTTTTATTTTCGTCCATTTATTTTTCCACAAAAAAACCTCACAATAGGTATCGAAAAGCTTTTAAATCTATCAACTATTAACTGCTTTTGATAGTTATTATCTTATGCAATATTGTGAAAACAACAATATTATATATAAGGATGATTTTAGTTGTTTTGAAGTCTGTTTGATTTTTATATTAAGTCATTTTGTAAGAAGCATAAAAATTTATTTTTTACAATTTTTTTCATCTTCTGAAAATCAGGTTGTGCGTTTTAGTACAATTATTATGTTAAAAATAGTTAAAACGTCATGTTTAAAATTTTACTTAATTATTCCATTAAATAATAAACAAAATCATTCATTATTTATGTTAAGTAAATTCTAATTAAAATTGAATGAAAGTTAAAATAATCTCGAAGTTAAAGATGTCAAATATCATTGTAGCATCAATTTATATTAAACATGAGAAAAAAATTAACTTCATTAAGCTTATTCGCTTTTCTTGGTTTTGCTGCATTTTCGTATGGGCAAACGAAAGGAATTATAAATGATGGCAATGGTTTTCCAGAAGCAGATGTGCAAATTAGAATCAAAGGTTCAGACAAAGTAGCTTACACAGATGAAAATGGAGAATTTGATATTGATGCTAAAATTGGTGATATTTTAATCATTAATGGAAAAGATTATGTTGTTTCGAGCAATCATTTAGGTGTTATTAAATTACAGTCTAATACTACTGTAGATCTTGCAGAAACGGTTGTAACCGCTTTTGGTGTACAGAAAAAGGAAACTGTAGTTGGTTCTGTGGGAACTATAAAAGCTGAAGATATAGAAAACAGACCTTTATCTAATGTGGCAAAAGCTTTAGATGGTGCTGTAGCTGGCGTACAAGTTTCAACTGGTTCTGGTCAGCCTGGTTCTGGATTGGAAGTGCAAGTTCGAGGAGTAGGTTCTTATAACTTATCTAGTTCGCCATTGTATGTTGTAGACGGGGTTATCTACACAGGAAGTTTACAAGATTTGAATCCAAATGATATCGAATCATTGACCGTTTTAAAAGATGCTGCTTCAACTTCTTTATATGGAGCATCAGCTGCAAATGGAGTTGTTATGGTGACAACAAAAAAAGGTAAAAAAGGTAAAGGATCTTTTAGATTATCTTCAAATACAGGAGTTGTAACGAGAGCTATACCAGAATATTCGAGAGTTGGAGCAGGAGATTATTATGTTGCTACTTGGGAATCTATGCGAAATGGCTATTTAGCTTCAAATTCTTCTGCAACATTAGCACAAGCGAATGCTTATGCTTCAACGAATTTAATTACAAATAATCTTAAAAATAATATTTACGGAGTTGCCGATAATCAAGTTGTTGTAGATGGAGTTTTAACTTCATCTGATGCTTTATACAATGATTTTGATTGGCAAGATTATATCTCTCGTGTAGGGTCTTTTCAAAAGTATGATATAGATTATTCGGGTGGTGATGAGAAGACAACATATTTTGCAGGTTTTGGTTATAATAAAGAATCTGGTTATGTGATAAAATCTGATTTCGAACGTTATAATGCACGTGTAAATGTAGATTCTCAAGTTACAGATTGGTTAAAATTAGGAACTAATTTATCAGGAAGTTTAATTAAATCGAATCAAGCTGATTCTAGTGGAGGTTCTTCTTATATCAATCCATTTTATTTTACACGAGCAATGGGGCCAATTTATTCGCCTTATTTGTATGATGCAAATGGACAACGTGTTTATGATACAGAAGGAAATCCTGTTTATGATGGAAACGAATCTCGTGGTAGAGGTTCTAGTGCAAGTTCTGGACGAAATGTGTTGCAAGAAACTTTGTTGAATAATCAATATCAAGATTCTAATTCTATTAATTCAAGATTTAATGCAGAGATTAAACTTGCAAAAGGTTTAACATTTACTTCAAACTTATCATATGATGTAAGAAATTACAAATACAAAGAATATGGTAATAAAGAAATTGGAGATGCGTCTGGTACTGCTGCTTTAGAAATTACGGAATATAAGTATACAGGTACAACATTCAATCAAATCTTAAATTATAGAAAATCATTCGGTTTACACAACTTCGATGCAATCTTAGGTCACGAAAGTTTTGAGAGAAAAACTGATTATTCTAATATTCGTAAAACTGGAGAAACTGTTTCTGGTATTTATGAACTAGTCAATTTCTTGAATACAACAAGTGCAACGGGGTACAATTACATCATTAGAAAAGAAGGATATTTTGCACGCGTTAACTATGATTATGCAAGCAAATATTTGTTGTCTGCTTCTGCTCGTTTAGATAAGTCATCTCGTTTTTCGGATGAAAATAATCAAGGTATTTTCTGGTCTGTAGGTGGTGGATGGAATATCCACAAAGAAGATTTCTTAAAAGATTCATCAGTTATTAATGAATTAAAATTACGTGCTTCTTATGGACAAGTTGGGAATGATGGCGGAATTGGCGAAGAACCAGGTTATGAGGTCGATTTAGATTTATATTCTTTGGGATATAACAATGGGACAGAATCGGGAGTCTTACTTGGTCAAGTTGGTAATTCTAACTTAACATGGGAATCTAAAAATTCGTTTGATGTAGGATTAGATTTTGCATTGTTCAGAAATAGAATTTCAGGATCATTAGAATATTATTTACAAGATGTAAAAGATATGATTTTCGCTGTTCCTGTGCCAAATTCTGCTGGAGTTCCAGGAAATTCTATTTATCAAAATATTGGTAAAATGAGAAATCAAGGAATCGAGCTTTCATTAAACTTTGGGATTGTTAGAAATGATAAATTCTCATGGGATTTAGGTCTGATTGCTGCTCATAACGAAAACGAAATGTTGAAAATGGCTAATGGAAAAGATGATGCAATTATCAATGGAACAAAACGTATTGCAGAAGGTCATTCTTTGTATGATTTCTGGTTGCGTCAATGGTATGGTGTAGACTCATCGGATGGAGCAGCTTTGTATGTTCAAGATCCAACAAAAGCAGACGATTCTAATACACGTACAGTTAACGGAACTAAAGTAACTACTAATTATGCGAATGCATTGTATGATTATTCAGGATCATCATTACCAGATGTTTATGGTAGTATTACAAATAATTTCAGAGTTGGAAATTTTGATGCTTCAATTATGTTGAATTATCAATTAGGAGGAAAAACATATGATAGTAATTATGCGTTATTAATGAGTTCTTATCCACAAGGACAAGCAATTAGTACAGATATGTTATCAGCTTGGAAAAGTCCAGGAGATGTTACAAATGTGCCAATTATGAGTACTGCGAATACAACAAATGCTTCTGCTGCTTCGTCAAGATGGTTGGTTAGTTCAGATTATTTAACAATCAAAACAGTACAATTAGGTTACAATTTCGATAAACGAGCAATTGAAGGAATTGGTTTAAGCAATTTGAGAGTTTATGTTTCTGGTGAGAATTTATATTCTTGGACCGCAAGACAAGGTTTAGAACCAGCGCAGTCATTCAACGGTACAACAACTTATCGTTACACTCCGTCTCGAACAGTAAGTTTAGGACTAAATGTTTCTTTCTAAAAAAATGAATTTACAATGAAAAAGATAAAATTATTACTAGTAGTTATTGGATTATCATCATTTTCGTTATCATCATGTAATGATGATTATTTAGATGTTGTTCCGACATCCTCAGTAAGTGATCAAACAATTTATTCTACAGCAGATAACTTAATGGCTGCAATAAATGGAATGCATAGAAATATGTATGTTAGACAAAATGAATCTCAAGGTAATAATGGTTATACAGCACAACTGATTATTACAGATGTAATGGGAGAAGATGTTGTATTTCCTTCTACTGGAAATGGCTGGTTTGTAAGTGAATTAAGATGGATTTCTCAAAGCAACAATTCTTCTACAACTTCATCTTATCCTTGGACATTTTGGTACGAAATGATCAAAAATGCTAATAACATTATTACATACGGAGATGATGCATCGGGAGATCAGGATATAAAAGATCAAGCTATTGGAGAAGCCTATGCTTACCGTGCATTTGGATATTTTCAATTAGTTCAGTTGTATGGTAAAAGATATGTAGCAGGTGCCGCAAATTCTGATTTAGGAGTTGTTTTAAGAGATGATCCAAAAGATGTTGATCCAAAAACGCGTGCAACTGTACAAGAAGTTTATACTGAAATTTGGAATGATTTAGCCAAAGCAGAAACTTATTTAACAGGAAAAAAAGCGTCTAATGCTTCACATTTTTCGATCGAAAATGTAAAAGGTATTATGGCAAGAGTTGCTTTGGTTCAGCAAGATTATGCAAAAGCTGCTGAATATGCTAACGAGGTAAAATCACAATTTTCGTTAATGTCACAAACGCAATACAAAGCTGGGTTTAATGATTATTCAAATCCAGAATGGATGTGGGGCGTAACAATTCAAGAAGATCAATCCGACTATTTCGGAAATTTCCATGCTTATATGTCTCGAAATTACAATTCATCTCAAATTCGTACTGCTCCAAAAGTGATGAATACCAATTTGTACAATGCTTTTCCAACAACAGATGTTCGTACGCAAGTTGTGGATCCGACAGGAAAGCATACAAGTTTAGATTTACCGTCTAACTATTCACTATTTGCATATACATCTCAAAAATTTTTAGCACAAAGTACATCAAGTTCTTTAGGAGATGTACCGTTTATGCGTGTGGCAGAAATGTATTTGATAGAAGCAGAAGCGTTATATAAATTAGGAAAAGAAACAGAATCTAAAGCAGTATTAACAACTTTAGAAAAAGCAAGGGATACATCTTTCACAGGATTTACAACTTCTGGGGATGCATATTATCAACAGATTTTACTGAATAGACGAATCGAATTATGGGGAGAAGGATTTAGATTCTTCGATTTAAAACGATTAGGTCAAAAATTAGATCGTACAGGAGCAAATCACAATGCAACTGTTATTAACAACGTTTATACAATAGAGCCAACAGATTTAAAATGGCAATGGATAATTCCTGTCGCTGAAATCAATTCGAATCCGTTGTGTGAACAGAATCCATCGTGATAACATTTTTTATATATATCTTCTCCTCATAGAGAAATATAACATTTTTAGAGGTTTTCCATTTGGAAAGCCTCGATTTTATTTAAAAAAAAATTATGTATACTAAAATATAGTAAACAAAAAAAAACTCAAGTGATTCACTTGAGGGTTTTTGTTATTTTTCTGCTTTTATGGTATTATTTAAGCTATTCTTTTGATTTTTTTGACGCTCTTTTTCTTCGTCAGATAATTTATCTTCAAGATTTATTTTCACATCATTCAGCATTTCTTTGAATTTTTCAGGTTGCATCATATAATATTTGTAACTCTCAGAAAATTGATGAAATGTGATATCATAATTTTTCATAATATCTACCGCATCTTTTGCTAAATCGATACTTTGATCTTGATTTTGAATAGGAAACATCTGCAATCCTTGTTGACTAATATATAAATCAGTAAGAATATCAATCATTTCAGATTTACCGATGAGATCTTTTGGTTTGTCGTAATTTTTTGGTGCGCAACTAAAAATACTCAAAAAAATCAGTGATAAAAAGATCAAGTTTTTCATAATTTGCCAAATATTTTTCTTAATCGTAACGAAATTACACCAAAAACGGCTTCTCCAATAATATCAGAACTAATTTTTGATTCGCCTAAAGTTCTGTCTGTAAATATAATTGGAACTTCTTTTAGTGTAAATTTTTTAATCCAAGTTTTGTACTTCATTTCAATCTGAAATCCATACCCTTTGAATTGTATTTTATCCAAATCCAGAGACTTCAACACGTTTGCTCTATAACCAACAAACCCTGCTGTAGCATCATGAACAGGTAATCGCGTGATGATGCTCACATATTTCGACGCAAAATAAGACAATAAAACTCTGTTCATTGGCCAATTCACAACATTTACACCATTAGAATAGCGTGAGCCAATAGCTAAATCGGCACCATCTGCTAAAGCTTGGTATAAGCGAGGTAAATCATTTGGATTATGCGAAAAATCGGCATCCATTTCGAAAATATATTCGTATTTATTTGCTAAAGCCCACTTAAATCCATGTACATAAGCGCGTCCTAAACCATCTTTTGTGGTACGAATTTCTAAATGCAAACGTCCATTAAACTCAGGAATCAAACGTTTTACAATATCATTCGTTCCGTCTGGAGAACTGTCGTCAACAATAAGCACATCAAATGCTCCGTCAACAGCCAAAGCTGCACGAATAATGGCTTCTATGTTTTCTTTTTCGTTATAGGTCGGGATAATAACTAATTTGTCCGACATAAATATTATTTTGTGGGCATAAAGATAGTTATAAGATTGTTAGTCTTTTGTATTTTTGAAAAAATTATGAAAACAAACGATTTAATCTCGATAGGAAAAAATACACTTGGCAATGATACTGTTCTTATTGCTTTGACGGTGTGTTTGTTATTGGTTTGTGCAGCAAAATACTTGTTTGCGAAAAATTTCAAAACGCTAGATAATAAAACCGAATACATGAGTTTTACAGATGATAATACGACGTTATTTAGTTTTATTGTCAATGGTGTGACGGTTTTACTGATAAGTTTGTTGTTGGTTTCGTATTTTGATATTACGTATAATCATATTCCAAATTTTAAGTTTTATTATCTTTCACGTGTCGGAATTACCTTTGGTTTAATCAGTTTGATTATGCTCTTTAGGTTGATGATTGAGGTAATTTTTTATCGTGTTTTCTACGAATCTAGTTCTGTTTCATATTTTATGAAAAGTTCGAGTTTTGTTAATGCAAAAAATGTTTTACTCTTACTTATTATTTGTTTTTTGTTTTTTTACACACAAATTAACAAAGATTACTTGATGGTGATTGGCTTTATTTTGTTGTTTTTGAATAGAATATTCGAAATTTATCATATATATGCAAAACAAATAAGTGACAATAAATCAGTTTGGTATTATAATATTTTGTACCTTTGCACCCTAGAAATTTTACCTATAATGGTATTAGCAAAACTATTAATTGTAGGTAAAGTAATCTAAAATTACTATGAAAGTTAAATCAATATTAGTATCTCAACCTAAGCCTCAGGCAGAAAACTCGCCATACTACGAGATTGAAAAAAGAAATAAAATCAAAATTGATTTTAGACCATTTATCCAAGTTGTCGGAATAGACGCTAAAGAAGTAAGACAACAAAAAATTGACTTTAGCAAAGTGACTGCTGTAATTTTTACAAGTAGAAACGCTATTGATCATTTTTTTCGTTTAGCAGAAGAAATGCGCTTTACTGTTCCTGACTCTATGAAATATTTTTGCGAATCAGAAGCAATTGCATTCTATTTACAGAAATACATTGTTTACAGAAAACGTAAAATTTATATTGGAGAAAAAGTTTTTGCGGATATGGTGCCTTTATTTAAAAAGCACAAAGACGAAAACTTCTTATTACCAGCATCTGATGTTTTAAAACCAAATGTTCCTACTTTATTAGATAGTTTAGGATTAACTTGGCAAAAAGCAACTTTGTTTAGAACTGTATCGAGTGATTTATCTGATTTGTCTGATGTAAAATACGATATTTTAGTATTCTTTACACCTTCAGGAATCAAATCATTATTTGAAAATTTCCCAGATTTCGTGCAAGAAAATACAAGAATTGCCGTTTTCGGAAAATCGACAGTAGATCAAGCAAAAGAGATGGGATTACGTGTAGACATTGAGGTGCCAACACCACAAACGCCTTCAATGACAATGGCGTTAGATAAATACGTGAAAGAAGCAAATAAATCAAAATAATATTCGCTTTACCCTTCTCTCTAATTAAAAAATATGTAAATTAAAGAGATGGAAAAAAGATGGGAAATAAAAGAACAGCCCAATACTGAAGTTGTTAAGGATTTAAGAGAATCGCTTAACATATCTGAGGTGCTTGCTATTTTATTAGTCCAACGTGGAATTACGAATTTTGCTCAAGCCAAATCGTATTTTAATCCATCCTTAGACGAATTGCATGATCCTTTTTTGATGAAAGGAATGTCTGATGCGGTTTCACGTATCAAAAATGCAATTGATGATGAAGAAAATATCTTAATATTTGGAGACTACGATGTAGATGGAACGACAGCTGTAACTTTGTTTTACGAATTTCTGACTTCTATCTACTCGAAAGTCTTTTTTTATATTCCAGACCGAAATAATGAAGGTTATGGAATCTCTCAACAAAGTATAGAATTCGCTGTACAAAATAATATTTCACTTGTTATTGCTTTAGACTGTGGGATTAAAGCACACGAAGAAATAAAATATGCACAATCAAAAGGCATAGATTATATTATTTGTGATCACCATTTACCAGATCGTTCTGTGCCAAAAGCGTACGCTGTTTTAGATCCGAAACAAAAAGGTTGTCGCTATCCTTACAAAGATTTGAGCGGTTGTGGCGTTGGGTTTAAATTGGTACAAGCTTATACCGAGAAATTTAATCTTCCGAAAGAAAATCTTTTATCTCTTTTAGATTTAGTTGCAGTAAGTATTGCGGCTGATATTGTTCCGATTACAGGAGAAAATCGTGTATTGGCTTTTGCTGGTTTGAAACGATTAAATTCAGAACCTCGTTTAGCTTTTCAGCAATTAATTCCGACTAATATTAAAAATAATGTCAATATTTCGAATGTTGTTTTTTCTATTGCGCCAAAAATTAATGCTGCAGGTCGTATAAAACACGGTTCGGAAGCGGTTCGTTTTATGTTGAGTACAGATGAAGAGGATTGCCGTAAATATTTGAATGATATAAATTCATTAAATAATGAACGCAAAACCTTGGATCTTGATATGACACATGATGCACTTTTTCAACTGGATCAAATTAATACCAAAGAAAAATATTCGACCATTGTTTACGATGCTTCTTGGAATAAAGGAGTAATCGGAATTGTTGCTTCTCGTTTGGTCGATTTGTATTATAAACCAACCATTGTTTGCACGAAGAATAATGAAGGCGAAATTGTATGTTCGGCTCGCTCTATTCAAGAGTTTGACATACATTCGGCAATCGAAAAAAACAAAGATTTGTTAACACAGTTTGGTGGACATATGGCTGCTGCTGGTTTGGCAATGAAAGAAGAAAACTTTGAAGAATTCAAGATTAGATTTGATCAAACAGTGAAAGAAATGTCGAATGGAAAACATTTTACGCCATCAATTTTGATCGATAAAGAGATTTCTTTTAAGGATATGACACGTTCTTTCTTGGAATCGGTGATGCGAATGGCGCCTTTTGGACCAGATAATATGAATCCTGTTTTTATTTCGAAGGATTTATTAGCAACGGATTTCCGATTAGTTGGTAAAGAACACGCGCGTTTGTACGTACATCAGCGAGATACACGTATTACGTTTCCTGCAATTGGTTTCAAATTAGGGAAATTTGGACCAAAATTAGAGAAAGGACAATCGTTTGATATGGTTTACACAATCGGAATGAATTATTGGCAAGGAAAAGGAACTTGGCAATTGAATATCAAAGATATTCGCTTCAACGATTAATGATGTCCTTCTATAACCAAAACCATTTCACCTTTTAAATTTCTTTTTTCAGCTATTTCGGCTAATTCAGTTAATGTTCCGCGTAAAGTTTCTTCAAATTTTTTCGAGATTTCGCGTGATAAACTTGCTTTGCGTTCAGCTCCAAAAGCTTCGGCTAAATCTTTTAATGTGCGTCCAATTTTATGTGGAGATTCGTAGAAAATCATCGTTTTCTTTTCTTCTACTAATGAATCTAATTTCGATTTTCGACCTTTTTTCACAGGTAAAAATCCAACAAAAGTAAATTCATTATTTGGTAATCCAGAAACAACTAATGCAGGAACAAAAGCGGTTGCACCTGGTAAACATTCGATTACGATATTATTTGCTACACATTCTTTTGCTAATAAATAACCTGGATCAGAAATACCTGGAGTTCCGGCATCAGTAATAATCGAAATGATTTGACCATCTTTTAGCTGACGAATAATATCTTCAGTTGCTTGATGCTCATTGTGCATATGGTAGCTACGCATTGGAGTAGAAATTTCGAAATGTTTCAGTAAAATACCACTATTTCGCGTGTCTTCTGCCAAAATCACATCCGATTCTTTTAGCACATCAACCGCTCTAAATGTCATATCTCCCAAATTTCCGATTGGCGTCGGAACCAAATATAATTTTCCACTCATGCGACAAAGTTACAAAGTAATTTCAAAAGAAAAAGCCAGCAAATTAGCTGGCTTCCTATATTATTTCAAAATATCTGCTAAATCTGCAATATCTTCAGCCGAAACTTTGTCCAAAATTTTGTCTAAATCTGTTCTAGGAATATCTAATTTCGAATCGATAACCAATACATTTCGTAAACCGTTAATTCCAAAAATCATTTTCTTAACTCGTCCGCCATCTTCTTGTAATGAAATGTTCAAACGGCTGTCTTTCGCTTTGAATTTTACTAAGTTCTCATATTTTTCACCACGCATAGATGACTGCAAATCATTCATGATTCTTTTTTGCTTTCCTTGTCCAGCATCTGAAACAACAAAAACTTTAGCCGATTTTAAATAATTAAATAAATCTGTTCCACCAGCTTTTCCAGCTAATTTCAACGCAAAAGAAGGTAAAGGAATTACAGTAGATTGATTATCATATTTTTTGTAGAATTCTTGCATGTTGCTTGTTGTACCGCAAGATTGCAATGTTAACAATACTGCTATAAAAGATAAACCGATTATTTTTTTCATTGTTGTTGTGTTTATAAATTAGAAAAAGCTATTACAACTCTCGTACCGAAAATTATTAAGTTTAAAAATATTCAATAATTCCTAAAACCAAATAGACAATTGAAGAAATTATCAGGAAAAATCCTATTATAATTCCACCTATTAATCGATTATAAGCTAAAACTTTAAAACCGTCTTTTAAATGGTCTAATTTATTTTCTCTTTTTACTGCATAATCAATTCCAAATTTAGGTTTCGATTTTTTATTTTTATAATATGGATAATAGAAAGGAGATATAAATATTAACATTCCTAGACCTAATAAAAAACCAACTAAAGCTTTTTCTAAATACTCATTTTCCATTACAAATAACTTTTTATCATTTCCAAAATTGATTCATCATCCAAACCAACGATTTCTTCTAATTCGGTAATCGAAGCGTGTTCGATAAATTCGTCTGGATAACCGTTGATTGTAATATTTCCTTTGTAATGTATTGAATTCAGAAACTCTAAAATTCCACTTCCAAAACCTCCTTTTTTAATCCCATCTTCAAAAGTTAGTATGGTAGAATATTTCAACGAAATAGCTTTTAAACGAGATTCATCTAAAGGTTTGATAAAAGGAAAATCAATCAAAGCAACTTTATCTTGAAGATGATTTTGGATGATAATTTCTTCGATTCGAGAACTAATCAATCCAGTCGAAAGAATTGCTAATTGATTTCCTTCAAAAATAATTTCAGATTTACCGATTTCTATTTTTTCGACTTTAGAATTACTTGTTTGGATATTATTTTTTGGATAACGAATTGCAAAAGGACGAGTTGTAAACTGTGCTGTATACAATAGATTTTTGAAATCTTTTTCGTTTCGAGGCGAAGACACAATCATATTTGGAATTTCGCGTAAATATGCTATATCAAAATAACCATGATGCGTTGCGCCATCTGTACCAACGAATCCTGCACGATCAATACAAAACACAACTGGTAGATTCTGTAACGCTACATCGTGTATCACTTGGTCGTAGGCACGTTGTAAAAATGTCGAATAAATCATACAATACGGAATGGTGTTTTGCGTCGCCAGACCAGCTGCAAACGTTACCGCATGTTGTTCTGTAATTCCGACATCAAAAACTCGTTTTGGGAAATCTTGATGACATTTTACTAAATTGCTTCCTGTTAACATAGCAGGCGTTATGGCTACAATTTGTGAATTATTTTCAAGTAATTGATGCATGGTTTTTCCAAAAACATCTTGATACGATTTTTCTTTTTTCTTCGATTTTATTTCACCCGTTTCTTTATCGAACAAACCAGGAGCATGCCATTTTACTTGATCGATTTCGGCTTGTTCGTAACCTTTTCCTTTTGTTGTTTTGATGTGTAAAACTTTTGGACCTCTGATTGAATCAGCTTTATTGAAAGCATTCAGTAATTCATCAAAGTTGTGCCCATCAATTGTTCCGATGAAATTTAAACCAAAATTGGTAAAGATATTTTCGGATTGATTTTCTAATGATTTAAAATGTTTTTTCAAACCACCAACCGAAGGATCAATTCCGATATCATTATCATTCAAAATCACTAAAACATCCAAATCTGTCGATCCAAGGTGATTCAATGCTTCTAAACTCATTCCAGAAGTAATTGATGCATCACCAATAATTGCAATATGTTTTCTATTGATTTGATTGATTTTATCTGCTGTTGCCATCCCAACAATTGCTGAAATAGATGTAGAAGAATGTCCCGTTCCAAATGTATCAAACTCACTTTCTGTACGCGTTGGAAAACCAGAAATACCATCTTTCTGACGAAGAGAATCGAAAATTTGTTGACGACCAGTCAAAATTTTATGTGGATAACATTGATGACCTACATCCCAAATCAACAAATCTTTAGGTGTATTGTAGTGATAATGTAATGCAATCGTTAATTCAATCACACCCAAACTAGCACCTAAATGTCCTGGTTTTACACTCAAAGTATCCAAAATAAACTCGCGCATCTCGTGAGCTAAAGCAGTTAATTGAGACGCTTCAAAAGTCCTAAGTTCCTTAGGATGATTGATTTTTGAAAGTAGATTATCCATTATTCTTTTACAAAATTACATTTTTCTGAGGAATTTTCCGTACCTTTGCATGTTACAAAATTTAATGTAACATGTTCCAAATAGGAAAAACCCTTGTATCTGAAGAACTACTAAATGAAGATTTTGTTTGTAATCTTAACAAATGTAAAGGGATTTGTTGTGTAGAAGGTGACGCAGGAGCGCCTTTGAATGATGACGAACTAACTGTATTAGACGATATTTATGAAGATGTAAAACCTTATTTGCGTCCCGAAGGAATTGCGGTGATTGAGCAAGAAGGTAAATACACAATGGATACTGACGGTGATTGGGTAACTCCATTAGTCAATAATCGCGAATGCGCCTATTTAGTTTTCGAAGAAAATGGTTTTTCAAAATGCGGTATTGAAAAAGCATACGAAGACGGAAAGGTCGATTATAAAAAACCAATTTCTTGTCATTTGTATCCAGTTCGTGTTAAGGAATATTCAAATTTCACTTCTGTGAACTATGATGTATGGGATATCTGCTCAGATGCTTGTACCTTAGGAAAAGAATTGAAAGTGAATGTTGCAACATTTGCAAAAGATTCGTTGGTCCGAAAATTTGGACAAGAATGGTACGATGAATTAATGGACATTCAACAAGAATTAAACAACCAAAAAAAGTAAAAAAAAAATTATTATGTCAATAACAAGAGCAAGAAGATCTACTGACGCTATTGAAAGATTATATATCTCTATGCGTCATTTATTTCATAGAGGAGTGTACCGTCCATCTGGTGCACCTGGAAAAATATTAAGAAATTTATTATTCGAAATTAATCCTGAAATCTACGGATCAATGACAGATCCAAACAAAGTAGAATTAAGTGGATTAATGTATGTTTTAGATCGTTTACCAGAAGGAATTGTAGAAACGCCATATGTGTCTTTTACATCTGACGAAGGCTATGATCGTTCTATTTTTACACCAATTATTCCTGCAAAACGTCGTCGTTTTTGTTATAGAATTGATGATGACCAGATGAATATCGAAATTTCTCGCGGTCGTTCTGACATTTATGATGTGTTAACGCACTTAACGTTTTTATATAACGAAGCGGATAAAATCAGAAATAGAGCATTTAGTAACGAAACACTTTCTAAAAGTAGAGCGTGGGAATTTATCGAAAATGTTGCATTTAATGAAGTTGAAATTTCTCGAAAAGAACGCGAAGTTGCTTTGATGCATTTATCGACGATTTTAGGAAGAACATTTGAAGAAACACAAGAAATTCATCATTATTTCAGTAAAGCAGACGACAAAGATTATTTTTTCCGTGTAGTTTATTGGATGGGCTATACTAGCCAACAAGATCGTATCGGAACAAAGAAACGTGAAATTACATTTACGTCAACTTTACGTGAATCGATTGGTCATCATATGATTGGAGAAAAATGGGCGAATGAAATCAAACGTGTATTATTCGAAAATAATCTTCAAGATAAAAACATTCACATTATTTCTGCTAATATGCATAGTGTGTCTAACATGTTGTATGCCTATGATGGATTAAAAAGAAAATACAAAAATGATGGTGTAGAAATTTACGAAGATTTGAGTGCGGCAAACAACAAAATGTTGCGTGATTCGTTAAATGAATACACTCAACAAAATGGTTTAGTTTACATCAAAGATCAATCAGGAACAAATATCGATGTTCAGATTATTGATTTATCTAAAGTAAACATTGCCAATTCTGCGTTTTCTTATGCAAAAGATAAGAACAATGAGGTGATTATTGTAATGGATTATGCCTTTGGTGAGCAAGCATTTGAGGCGATGGATGAGTTGTTGAAACCATACAAAGTAGGAGATGTAAAATTCAAAATGAATGTAAAATCTGTTGCGATTATGGGTAAAGCTGGTATTCTTGAAGGAATAAAAGGTGATATAATGATTGCGACAGCACACGTTTTCGAAGGAACAACAGATAATTATGTTTTTGATAACGAATTAACCGCTGCAGATTTCGAAGGACAAGGTTTAGGTGTTTACGAAGGACCAATGATTTCGGTTTTAGGAACATCATTACAAAATAAAGACGTTTTAGAGTATTTCAAAAATTCGTCTTTCCAAGCGATTGGATTAGAAATGGAAGGTGCGCATTATCAAAAAGCGATTCAGGTTGCGTCAAAAATTAGACATCACATTGATAAAGATGTTAAAGTAATGTATGCTTATTACGCTTCTGATAATCCGTTAGAAACAGGAAGTACATTGGCTTCTGGAGGTTTAGGATTAACAGGTGTAAAACCAACTTATCTAATCACACAAAAGATATTAGAAAAAATTATTAAATAAATTCAATGAAGAATTTTTCCATTTTAGGCTACGGTCATATTGGACGTGTACATCAACAAGCGATAGAAGAAACGGAAAATGCGCAATTAATTTCGGTGATTGATTTCAATTTACCAGAAGATTTACCTTTCAAAGGTTATTCAACACTTGAAAGTTTTCTGAACGAAGATCAAGAAACTGATGTTGTTGTGATTGCTACGCCAAATGGTTTGCACCGCGAACATGCGATTCGTTGTTTAAAAGCGGGAAAAAATGTTTTGATTGAAAAACCAATTGCATTAACTGTAGAAGATATTACTGAAATACTGAAAGTTGCTGACGAAAAGAAACTTAGAGTTTTTACGTCGATGCAGCTTCGTTTTTCTCCAGTTGTGCAATATGTAAAGAATTTGATAGATAATAATTCATTAGGGAAAATTTTCATGGTGAATATTAATTGCTATTGGAATCGTAACAAGAATTATTACAAGTTGCGTGAATGGCACGGAAACCAAGAAATGGATGGAGGTGTTTTATTTACTCAATTTTCGCATTTTGTTGATATCATGAATTTTTGGTTTGATGAGGTAATTTGTACAAATTCAAAAAGTTTCAATTTTACGCATCAAGAAGTGACAGAATTTGATGATTCGGGTTGTGTTGATTTTACTGCCGATGGAGCAATCGGACATATGATTTATACAACGTCAGTTTTCAATAAAAATTTCGAAAGTAATATCACGCTTATTGCTGAAAAAGGAACAATAAAGATTGGAGATCAATATCTTAATCAAATGATTTATTCTGATTTAAAAAATGTGTGTTGTTCAAACAAAATTTCTACTGAACAAAAGAATTTTCATCCTAACGCCATTGCCGAAATTTCTGACGCGTTAATCCGTCATAATGAATCTTTGTTAGATGGAAAATATGCTGTAAATTTAGTCAAGTTTATTTCGGATGCGAATCATTTGGCAACAGAAAATAAGCAAGAACTTAAAATAGAAAACTATGAAATTTCACACTCGTAAATGGGTAAAACCAGAAGATCTTAACCCAAACAAAACACTTTTTGGAGGAAAGCTTTTGGCTTGGATTGATGAAGAAGCGGCGTTGTATAGCATTGTGCAATTAGAAAATTCGCATGTTGTGACCAAATATATGTCGGAAATCAACTTTATGGCTTCGGCTCGTGAAGGTGATATTGTAGAAATTGGAATTGAAGTGGTGAAATTTGGAACAACTTCATTGGTTTTACAATGCGAAGTACGTAACAAAATGACGCATGAAACCATTATTACAGTCGATCGAATTACGATGGTAAATTTAGATGCAGAAGGAAAACCAAAACCACACGGGAAAACACAAATAGAATATGTGGTGGATCGTTTAGCTGGAAAAGGTTAAAAAATTATATCAATAAAAAAGTCGAAACATTGTTTCGACTTTTTTATTTTATTCTGTAATAAACAACGATTTTAATTCGTGTGCATCAGCAGGATTCATTCTGCCAGCCAAAATCAAACTTAATTGTTTACGACGCAAAGCAGCTTCATAACGCTCGATTTCTTGTTCAGATTCTGGAATTAATTCAGGGACTTGAACAGGTTTATTATCATTATCAACGGCTACAAATGTATAAATACCGCTATTTGTTTGGTTATAAACACAATTTTCGTAATCGTAAACATAGACATCAACATACACTTCCATCGATGATTTGAATGCGCGAGTTACTTTAGATTCTAACTTCACTGTACTTCCCATCGGAATCGGAATGTTAAACGCAACGTGATTGACACTTGCTGTTACAACCAAAAAACTTCCACCATGCATTTTCGCAGAAATAGAAGAAATTCTGTCCATAGAAGCCAATAATTCGCCTCCGAACATGTTTCCTAAGTTGTTGGTTTCATTCGGTAAAACCAAGTTTGTCATTACTGCTAACGACTCTTTTGCTGTTTTTGCTTTCGCCATAAACTTTTGTTTGTTGGGTGCAAATTTCAACAAAATATTCGAGTTTTGAAACAGTTATTATCGTTGTGTTAAGTATTTGTAATTGAGTTTTTTATTAAATCAATAAAATTTTATAGTTAAAAAATGTTAATATAGATTATTGTATTATTTCAAGTCTTACATTTGAACAGAATTATGAAAATGTTTATCACATACTTGCTGTCTGCTTTATTTCTGCTATTTTTTGCGGAAACTAAAGTGTTTGCGGGTACTCAACATTTTCAAGGAAATTTAACTTCGCAGACAGTTGTTAACGATAATACACATATTTATCACGCAAGTAAAATTGTTGAAACTAAATTTTCTAAAACTTCAAATTCAAATCAATTTCAAGAATTTAATCCAAGTATCGAAACGATTGATGATGATTTTCAGACATCAAACAAAATCGATTTAGAAACTTGTATCAAACTATTAAGTGTTGTTCTGGTTTTAAACTTTATGATTCAAGGTTTAAGAAAGAAGCACATCTTCTACAATAAAACCATCAAATTTTCGAGTTGTAAGTACATTTTGTTACGTACAATCAGAATTTGATTGATTTCTTAAATTTTAAAAATTACACCAAAAATTAGTGTTCAGTTCATGAATAGCTGAATGTTAACCAATTTTTGTATGTAATATTTTTTGGTAAAACTACTTCTGCCAAGAAATCCATTTCATCAAATTTTACATTTAATAGTTAGAAGAATTATGAAAAGAGTCGCATTATTTGTAGCTCTAAGTACTGTATTGTTGACAACAAGTTGTTCATCAAAAAAACAGGAAAAAGAAGAAGTGAAAGATTATCCAATCACAACGCCAATCAAAATGGATACGATTGTAGATAAGGATTATGTAGCCCAAATTCAATCGGTACGAAACATCGAAATTCGTGCGCAAGAAAAAGGTTATTTGCAAAAAGTTTTTGTGGATGAAGGTCAACATGTACAAGCTGGTCAATTGTTGTTTCGCATTATGCCTTCGATGTATCAAGCCGAATATTTAAAATCGAAAGCTGAGGTAAAAGAGGCACAAATTGAATTACAAAATTCAGCAACTTTGGCTGATAATAATGTCGTTTCTAAGAACGAAAAAGCCATTGCGCAAGCACGATTAGAAAAATCGAAAGCAGAAATGCAATTGGCTCAATTACATTTATCATTTACAGATATTCGTGCACCATTTTCTGGTGTTATTGATAGAATTCCTATGAAATTGGGAAGCTTGATTGACGAAGGAATGTTATTAACAAATTTATCTGATAACTCATCAATGTTTGCTTATTTCAACGTTTCTGAACCTGAATATTTAGATTATCAAACAAATATTCAAGATAGAGCGAATAAACAAGTTTCGTTGATTATGGCGAATAATAAACCTTTACCAGAAAAAGGTTTGGTAGAAACGATAGAAGGAGAATTTAACAACGAAACAGGAAATATTGCGTTTCGTGCACGTTTTGCAAATCCAAATCATCTGTTAAGAAATGGTGAAACAGGGAAAGTAAAAATGACAGTTCCGTTACATGATGCTTTATTAATTCCACAAAAAGCAACCTACGAAATTCAAGATAAAACCTATGTTTTTGTAGTAGATAAAAATGGTGTTGTCAAATCGAGAAATATCACGATTGGTCTAGAAATGCCTGATGTTTATGTGGTAGAAAGCGGACTTTCGGAGAAAGATAATATTTTGTTAGAGGGTGTTCAGAAAGTGAAAGATGATGATAAAATCAAAACGAAATTTATTGCACCAAGAAAAGTTCTTTCATCGTTGAAATTAAAATCAAACTAATCTAAAAAATTCAAAGTTATGTTTGATAAATTTATTCGAAGACCCGTTCTATCGATTGTCATTTCGTTGATTATAGTTTTCTTAGGAATTCTATCATTAGTCAAATTACCCGTAACGCAGTTCCCTTCAATTTCGCCACCAAAGGTGAATATTACAGCGGAATATCCGGGTGCAAATAATGAATTATTAATCAAATCGGTGGTAATTCCATTAGAACGTGCGCTAAATGGTGTTCCAGGAATGAAATATATTACATCTGATGCTGGGAATGACGGTGAAGCGTCTATTCAAGTGATATTTGATTTAGGAACTGATCCCAATATTGCAGCTGTAAATGTGCAAAACCGTGTTTCTTCGGTTGTCAATAAACTTCCGCCTTTAGTAGTTCGCGAAGGAGTGAAAATTACACGCGAAGAATCAAACATGTTGATGTACATTAACTTGTACAGTAACGATCCAAAAGCTGACCAACAATTTTTATATAATTATGCAGATATCAATATTTTATCTGAGTTGAAACGTATTAATGGAGTTGGAGATGCAGATATTTTAGGAAACCGAGAATATGCAATGCGTGTTTGGTTAAAACCAGATAGAATGCAAGCCTATAATATTTCTGCGGATGATGTGATGAAAGCGTTGGATGAACAAAGTATTGAAGCTTCGCCAGGGAAAACAGGGGAAAGTTCTGGAAAACGTTCAGAAGCTTTTGAATATGTATTAAAATATTCAGGTCGATATAACACAAAAGAACAATATGGAAACATCATTTTAAGAGCAAATCCTGATGGAGAAATCTTACGTTTAAAAGATGTTGCTGATATAGAATTCGGAAGTTCGATGTATGATATTTACTCAACATTGAACGGAAAACCTTCTGCCGCAATTGTGATAAAACAATCGTACGGAAGTAATGCGAGTGAAGTGATTAAAAATATCAAAGCATTAATGGCTGATCTTAAAGAGAATAATTTACCAAAAGGAATGGATTACGAGATTTCATATGACGTTTCGAAATTCTTAGATGCTTCAATGGAAAAAGTGGTACATACACTTTTTGAAGCTTTCGTTTTAGTTGGGATTGTTGTGTTTTTATTCTTAGGTGACTGGCGTTCTACATTGATTCCTGCGTTGGCGGTTCCTGTTTCTTTGGTCGGAACTTTTGCGTTAATGAGTTTCTTTGGAATTACATTAAACTTGATTTCATTATTTGCCTTAGTTATGGCGATTGGAGTTGTCGTCGATGATGCGATTGTGGTGATAGAGGCTGTCCACGCCAAGATGGAAGAGAAAAATCTCTCGCCTTTACGAGCGACGGAAGAAGCGATGCGCGAAATTAGTGGAGCAATTATAGCAATCACATTTGTAATGGCAGCTGTTTTTATTCCAGTTGCGTTTATGTCTGGTCCAGTTGGAATTTTTTATCGTCAATTTTCGATTACGATGGCAACATCAATTATTTTATCAGGAATTGTTGCCTTAACGCTTACACCAGCTTTGTGTGCAATGATTTTGAAAAATAATCATAATCAACCAAGAAAGAAAACGATGCTAAATAAATTTTTGTTGAAGTTTAATAATTTGTTCAACAAAGGTTCTTTTAAATACGAAAAAGTTTTAACCAAAACAGTTAACAAACGAACTGTTACATTCGGAATTTTACTTGCATTTTGCGCTGGAGTTTTCTTTTTGAATAATAGTTTGCCTTCTGGATTTATTCCAAACGAAGACCAAGGAATGTTTTATGCAATTATTCAAACACCTCCAGGTTCTACGTTAGAAAGAACGAATGAAGTTTCTCAAAAATTACAAAAAATAGCGGAAGGAATTGATGGCGTTTCATCAGTTTCATCTTTGGCTGGTTATGAGATTTTGACAGAAGGTACAGGAGCAAACTCTGGAACTTGTTTAATTAACTTGAAAAGTTGGGACGAACGTTCTAAGTCTGCGGAAGAAATCATCAAAGAATTAGAAGAAAAAGCTGGAAATATTAATGGTGCGAATATCGAATATTTTCAACCACCATCTGTTCCTGGATATGGAGCTGCAGGAGGTTTCGAGTTGAGATTATTGGATAAAGCGGGTAGTGGAGATTATCATAAAATGGAAGAAGTGAGCCGTGATTTTATAAAAGAATTAACTCGTCGTCCAGAATTGAGCTCTGTATTCACATTTTATAGTGCTTCCTTTCCTCAATATGTCTTGAAAATTGATAATGATATTGCCGAACAAAAAGGAGTTTCGATCGAAAATGCGATGGATAATTTATCAACATTAGTTGGTTCTAATTACGAAACAAGTTTCATCAAATTTGACCGACCTTATAAAGTGATGGTACAAGCTTCGCCAGAATATCGTGCGCTACCGGAAGATTTATTGAAATTGTATGTGAAAAATGATCAAGGTGAAATGGTTCCATATTCAGCTTTCATGAAAATTGAAAAAGTATATGGTTTATCAGAAATTACGCGTCACAATATGTATAATGCAGCAGAAATTAGTGGTACGCCAGCTTCTGGTTATAGTAGTGGACAAGCGATTGCAGCGATTAATGAAGTAGCTAAGAATACTTTGCCTCGTGGTTTTGGAATTGATTGGGCAGGAATATCGAAAGATGAGGTTTCTCGTGGAAATGAAGCAGTGATTATTTTCGCCATTTGTTTAATTTTCGTTTACATGATTTTAGCAGCACAATACGAAAGTTTTATTTTGCCTTTACCAGTTATCATTTCACTACCAACAGGGATTTTCGGAGCGTTTTTCTTCTTGAAATTATTAGGATTAGAAAATAATATTTATGCACAAGTTGCAATGGTGATGTTGATTGGACTTCTCGGTAAAAATGCGGTGTTGATTATTGAGTTTGCAGTACAAAAACATAACGAAGGTTTATCAATTGTAAAATCAGCGATTGAAGGTGCGGGTGTTCGTTTCCGTCCAATTTTGATGACATCATTTGCGTTTATTGCAGGTCTTATTCCGTTGGTTATTGCTTCTGGTCCGGGAGCAGTAGGAAATAGAACAATTGGTACTGCTGCTGCAGGCGGAATGTTGTTCGGAACTATTTTCGGGTTGTTTATTGTACCCGGTTTATATGTTGCGTTTGGCGCTTTGGCGGATAAAATGCAATTGGTGAAATATGAAGATGAAAATCCTTTAACAGAAGAAATCACGGAAGATGAATAAAAATAGTTTAAAAAATATAATTGCAATAAGTCTTTTTGGAACAATGATTTGGAGCTGTAAAGCTCCTGCGGTAAGCAAAGAGATTGAAAATCATCAAGCACCAAAAATTCCAGAAGCTTATCAAAATGTGCAAAATGATGATGCACCAAGTTCTGGGTTGACGCCTTGGAAACAATTTTTTACTGATCCAAATTTGGTCGTTTTGATTGAAGAAGCGTTAAAAAATAACCAAGAATTGATGATTACACTTCAAGAAATTGAGATTTCTAAAAATGAAGTGTTGTACAAAAACGGAAAATTATCGCCAAATGTTTCAGCAAATGCAGGAATTGGAGTTGAGAAAGTTGGTCGTTATACAAGTCAAGGTGCTGGTGATGCTTCGACTGAGATAAAACCCGGGAAAGAAATGCCTGATCCTTTGATGGATTATGCGATTGGATTGAGCGCTGATTGGGAAGTTGATATTTGGAAAAAATTACGTAATTCGAAAGATGCTTCGATTGCGCGATATTTATCAACGGTAGAAGGAAAGAATTTTGTTTTGACAAATTTAATTTCAGAGATCGCATCGTCTTATTATGAATTATTGTCTTTAGATAGTCAATTGGAGTTAATTCATCGAAATATTGAGTTACAGAAAGAATCACTTCGTGTAGTTAAAATTCAAAAGGAAGCAGCGCGTGAAACTGAATTAGCGGTGAAGAAATTTGAAGCAGAATTATTAAAATCAGAAAGCGAAGAGTTTAATATTAAACAAGATATTACGGAAACCGAGAATAGGATTAATGCTTTATTGGGAAGATATCCGCAAAAGATAAAACGTGATGGTTCGTCATTTATGGATTTGATTCCACAAACAGTACATGCAGGAATTCCTTCTGAATTATTATCAAATCGTCCTGATATCAAACAAGCAGAATTAGAGTTAAAAGCTTCTGCTTTAGATGTGAAAGTGGCTCGTGCAGAGTTTTATCCGTCACTTAATATTTCTGCGGCTTTAGGACTAAATGCGTTCAAACCATCTTATTTGGTAAAAATGCCAGAGTCTATTTTATATTCGTTGGCTGGAGAATTAGCTGCGCCTTTAATCAATAAAAGTGCGATAAAAGCGGAGTTTAATACAGCAAATGCTCATCAAATACAAGCGTTGTACGAATATGATAAAACGATTTTAAATGCTTATTTAGAAGTGTCAAATCAAATGTCGAAGATTAATAACTTAGAACAAAGTTATTCGTACAAAGATAAACAGGCGAAAGCACTTGTAGAATCTATTGATATTGCGAATCAGTTGTTCAAAAATAATCGTGCAGATTATCTAGAAGTGTTAACAACTCAACGTGATTTATTGGATGCAAAAATGGAATTAATCGAAACAAAAGAAAAACAATTAAGTACAGTTGTCGCTATATACAAAAGTTTAGGTGGTGGCTGGAAGTAGTTTTCATATTCATTCTAACAAAGAAATAAGCTGCCTTTTGGGCAGCTTATTTCGATTTATATTGTATTAAAAAATGATTTAATTTTCAGTTCTAACCCAAGTTCCAGGAGACTTTTTATTCACATCATTCATATATTTTTGCGCGTCTTCTATGTTATTGAAGCTGCTATATGTAACATAATAATAGCGACCTTTTACATAAGAAACTCCTGCATCTTTGTAACCTTGTTTTTTCAATTCTCGAACCAAACGATCAGCATCTTCTTGACGTTTAAGCGAAGCCGCAATTACTTGATATTTTTTATTGTTAGATTTTGAAGTTGTTTTAGTTGCAACTTCTTTTTTGTCCTCAACTTTCTTTTCAGCTGTTTTAGGAGCTTCAACTTTCGTTAATTTTTTTGTTTCTGTTTTTACAATTTCTTTTGTCGAAGGCTTTTCCTTTACAATTGCCGTAATCTCCTTTTCAGTTTCATTCAGTTTCGTTTCCTTTACAACTGTAATTTCAACTTTTTTAGGCGTTTCAATTGTATCTGTTTTCGTTACCGTTTCGGCAATCTGATATTCAACTAAAGAAGGCTCAGCAATCGTTTGCGGCATATTATACACATCGTATTGCACTGTAGGTTTTTCAGTTTTGGTTGCGTCATCTTTACCAATCATTGGTAAAACCAAACCGCTCCATTGTTCTGTTACGAATTCTTGTACGGGTTGCGGCGTATTAAAATATAGGAAGCCACCAACAATAATGGGAATTAATGAGGCTGCGGCTAAAAATTTTGACATGTGTTTGTTAGAGGTTTTAGTTTTAGACGAATCTAAAATGTAATTGGCTTGTAAATTTGAAAGACCGTAAGCGGCGATGAAATAATTTTGAGCATTTTCTGGTTTGAAGTCAATTTTTCCAGCGTCATTAAATTGTAATGATCCGATATTTTGTAAGGTTAAAACTTTTCCATTTTTCAAATGTTCTTGCCAAAAATAAACTTGTTCATTCAAAAATGTTTGCGCATTTTCAAAAGACATTGGCTCATCTTCTACAATTTTATTCACCAAAACACCATCACTTTTTGTTAAAGTTGTATTGAAAGAAAGCTCTTTTCTTGGTGGAATAAATGTGTTTGTTTGCTCGTCAAACGCCACATTAGCAGTGTTTGAGATAAACGCACCAAAGTTTGGAACGATTACACAATCGTGCTGAAATAATAATTGACTAATATGCTCTTCTAACCTCATACTACGAAATTAACATTTTTTTTAGATTTAGCAAAAAATAAATACTTAAAATTATTCTTAGTTGGTTTAATATTAATAATTTAACAAAATGCAAACCGATTTACCATATATTTTAGCACTTTCTTTCCAGAAAGGAATTGGCGATATCACGGCTCGAAAAATTATTCAATTTTTTGGTTCGGCAGCGGCTGCTTGGAATTGTAAACCAAAAGATTTGATGCAAATTTCGGGAATTGGACAGCAAATAAGCAAAGATTTTGGGAATAAAAAATGGTTAGATTTAGCTTTTAACGAAATAGAATATTGTAAAAATAATCAAATCAATATTTTAACTTTTTATGATGAAGCTTATCCACAATTCTTAAAAGAATGTATTGATGCACCTTTAGTGATTTTTTGCAAAGGAAATTTAGAATTTAATCATCTCAGTAATAAAAAGATTTCGATTGTTGGAACACGAAAAATGACCAATTATGGACGAAATTTTATTACTGAATTAATTGAAGGTTTAGCTGATTTTGATGTTACAATTGTGAGTGGATTGGCGTATGGTTGCGATATTGAAGCACATTCAAATGCGCTTAAAAATAATGTTGTAACATGGTCGGTAATGGGAACAAATTTTGAACGAATTTATCCTGTTGCTCACAAAAAAATTGCGATTGAAATTTTACAAAAAGGAGGTTGGATTACGGAGCAACCAAGTTTTAAAATTGCTTCACCTGAAGCTTTTTTACAACGAAATCGGATTATTGCAGGTTTGTCGGATATTACAATTGTGGTAGAGTCTGCTTTTAAAGGAGGAAGTTTGGTGACTGCAAAATTTGCAAATGAATATAATCGCGAAGTATTTGCTTTACCAGGGAAATCAACCGATGTGTTGAGTATTGGGTGTAATTATTTGATAAAATCTCATCAAGCTTATTTGGTCGAAAATTCGAAAGATATTATTGATTATTTTAACTTCAATTCGAAGAAGAAACCAAAACAAATAGATTTGTTTATTGAGTTTTCTGATGATGAAAATTTAATTGTAAATTATCTCAAAACCAATGGAAAACAACATATTGATAAAATGTCTTTTGACTTAAATTTGAAATCCTACGAATTGATGCCAACTTTATTAGATTTAGAATTGAAGCAAATAATTTCTACTCTTCCAGGTAAATTTTATGATTTATTGTAACAAGCAATACAATTTTTAGCAAGTTATTTTGTTATAAATTACAGTATTTTTGTGCATTATGAAGACAAAATTGTTCATTTTCATCACCATGATTTTCACAAGTTTAAACGCTCAAAATGATAAAGTGCGTTGGACTGATCTTTTTTCTTACAATAATGTGAAATTGTTGGAAGAAGTAAATGGTGTGATTTATTGTGGAACTGAAAACGGAATTTTCTTGTTCAATCCTCAAAATCCAACAAGTGATTGGATTAAACTAAATAAAACCAATTTTTTGAACAATGTTGGGGTTTCTGCAATGGCTTATGATATAGATTCGGATTCGTTTTTAGTTGGGTATGAAAATGGAGGTTTAGATTTATTGAAATCTGGAGAATCGACAATGGTTTTGGATATCAAATGGAATGGTTTTTCGGGTGATAAAAAAGTCAATCATATTTTTATAAATGATGGAATTGCGTTTATTTCTGGAGCTTTTGGAATTGTTTCTTTCGACTTAAAAGAGGAAGAATTTAAAGAAACAACACGTACAAATACAGCTGTTGTAAATGATGCAACAATTAACGGAACAACTCTTTATATTGCAACAGATAAAGGAATCTATTCGAGCGAATTATCGGATAAGAATTTGAATAATCCAGATTTTACAAATAGAAAAATTTGGAAAGAAGAAATTGTTGGTCAAAATGTTACAAATATAGAATTATTTGAAAATGAGATTTATTATTCGGTAAACAATGAATTAAAATTATTAAGAGGAACTTCTACTCCTTTTAATTTGATTAAAGAGTTAAAATCGTCGAATGGTAAATTAATTATTACTCAGAATAATCAAATTTCTGTTTTCAAAGGAGATAATTACCCTTTAATTGATGAAGATGGAAATGAAATAAATTTCAATTCAGGAATTTTTATTAACAATATTTATTTTGGAGGTTCAGTAAATCATGGAATTATTAATTTATCTAATCATAAAGAATTTTATCCAGATGGACCTTTCAATAATAAAGCTTGGTCTGTAACAACAAAAAATGGAAAAGTCTGGATTGCTCCAGGAGGAACTCTAGGTTATGGAAATGTTTTAGATAATAGTGATGGTTTCTATTATTATAATGTAAAACAATGGAACAATTTTCGTTCAAAAGATATTTTTGATATTCGAGATGTTTTAAGAATCGCTCCTCATCCAGATAAAAATAATAATACATTTATAGTTTCATCATTCAATAAGTATGGACGCGATGTAAATGGGCGAACAGATTTATTAGAATTTGATCCAACTAAATTCGAGTTTGTAAATAATTATAAACCTGATCGAATTATTAGTAATCAGTTCCCTAGTTCTAGAATTTCTGGATTAGCCTATGATAAATTAGGAAACTTACATATTGGTGCTTCATTTCCAGATGGAAAATCTCCTGATTATAATTCGGTTTATTACTTAGAACGTAATGCTAATGGGACGTGGAATAATATTTCTGTTGATAAAGCCTCTGCAATAGTGGCTCTAACTCCTGATTTTTCTGATATTTATACCTATTATCCAAGTGGTAGAGAAGGAGGAGGGGTTGCTGTATTAGATAAAAATTATCAAATAGTAACAACTTTAACAACTTCAAACAAGTTGCCTATTAATAACGTTTTGACAGTTGCAAATGATAGATCAAACAACTTGTGGATAGGAACTCAACAAGGTTTAGTGGTTTTGTACGGAGCTGATAATGCTGTAAGTTCTAATAATATAATTGCCGAGCCTGTTGTCATTATTCAAGATGGAATTCCGGAAGCGTTGTTAACCGATGTTGGAATTTATGCTATAAAAGTTGATAACGCAAATAATAAATGGATTGCAACAAATGGAGCAGGAGTTTATTATGTTTCGGATAGTGGAGAATCGACGAAATTGCATTTTACGTCTAAAAATTCACCTTTACCTTCGGATGTTGTGTACGATGTTTCGATTGATGAATCGACAGGAAAAGTATATTTTGCAACGGAAAAAGGTGTGGTTTCGTATAACGGAGATGTATCGACAGAAGCGAATAATTTTAACAATGCAATTGCTTATCCTAATCCTTATCGTCCAGAATATAAGGGGAATGTCACGATAAAAAATCTTCCAAATCGTGCGTTGGTTAAGATTACAGATATTGTTGGAAATTTACTTTTTGAGAAAAAAGCAGAAGGAGGAATTGTAGAATGGAACACAAATAATGCAAAAGGAAAGCCAGTAGCTTCTGGAATTTACTTAGTTTTGATGACAAATGCTGATGGTACAGAAACCAAAACATTAAAAATTGCAGTTGTCCGTTAATGAAAATTTTAGAAACCAAAGCCATTGTACTTTCAAGCTTAAAATATGGTGACACGAGTTTAATTATTCGTTGTTATACACAAGATTTTGGCCTTAAATCATTTATAGCAAAAGGAGTTTTCTCCAAAAAAAAGCGAAATACTTCGTTGTATTTTCCGCTAGCAGAAATAGATTTGAGCTTTCAACCGAAATCAAATGAACAACAATTGGTTTTCTTAAAATCAGCTCAGACGTCGCATTATTATGAATCGTTGCATTTTCATCCCATCAAATCGGCGATTGTTTTTTTCTTAGCTGAAATCCTAAACTTAGTTCTAAAAGAAGAATCAGATAATCCAGAATTATATTTTTACATTGAACATTCGTTAAAAGAATTTGATCAAAAAAAAGATGATTTTGCAGATTTTCATTTGATTTTTTTAATTCAATTATCACATTTTCTTGGTTTTTATCCCAACTTAGAAATTGATGGAAATCTATTCGATTTAGAAAATGGATTTTTCACAAATTCGAATTCATCTATCAATATGTTGAAAGCAGATGAAACTGTTTTGTTCAAAAAATTGTTAGAATTACACTTTTCCGAAGATTCAAAAAATACATTCAACCAATCGCAACGTTCTCTTTTACTCGAAATTCTAGTGAAGTACTATCAAATTCACACCAATAATTTTAAGAAGCCAAAATCATTACAAGTTTTATACGAATTGTTTAGTTAATCTCCCGAAATAAATTCTAACAAATCTTTAAAACAAAGAATAAATAAAACTCCATATATTTGCTATAGTTAAAAGCATTTACAATGAAATTCAATACAAAAGCTATACATGGAGGTCAACAACATGACCCTTCTACAGGAGCCGTAATGACTCCAATTTACCAAACATCAACATTCGCGCAAAGATCACCAGGAGATTACAAAGGATACGAATATTCTCGTGGTGCAAATCCAACAAGAACTGCTTTAGAAAATGCATTAGCATCTATCGAAGGTGGAGTTGCAGGTTTTGCATTTGGTTCTGGTTTGGCAGCAATCGATGGTGTATTAAAATTATTTAAACCAGGTGATGAAATCATCGCGATGGACGATTTATATGGAGGTTCTTACCGTTTGTTTACACGTGTTTATGAAAAATTTGGATTGAAATTCCATTTCGTAGATATGACAAATGTTGAGGCTGTTGTTGTTTTAATCAATGATAATACAAAAATGGTTTGGGTTGAAACACCTACAAATCCATTGATGAAAGTGGTTGATATCAAAGCGGTAAATGATGCTGTAAAAGCAAAAAAATCTGATATTTTAGTCGCTGTTGATAATACATTTGCTTCGCCTTATTTACAACGACCAATTGAGTTGGGAGCAGATATAGTGATGCATTCTGCAACAAAATATTTAGGAGGTCACTCAGATTTAGTTGCTGGAGCAATTGTGGTTAATTCAGAGCAATTGGCAACTGATGTTCACTTCAATTTATTTGCAACAGGAGGAATTTTAGGACCACAAGATTCTTACTTAGTTTTACGTGGAATCAAAACTTTGGCTGTTCGTATGGATCGTCACTGTTCAAACGGAATGAAGATCGCACAATTTTTAGAGGCTCATCCAAAAGTTGCGCACACGTATTATCCAGGTTTGGAAAATCATCCGCAACACGAAATTGCGAAAAAACAAATGAAAGATTTCGGAGGAATGGTAACGTTTACGTTGACTTCTGGGAAGAAAGAAGATGCTTTCAAAATTTTAGAAAACTTAAAAGTTTTCACTTTGGCTGAATCTTTAGGTGGTGTTGAATCATTAGCAAATCACCCAGCTACGATGACACATGCGTCTATTCCTGCTGAGAAACGTGCTGAAATTGGTATTACAGATGATTTAATTCGTTTGTCTGTTGGTATCGAAGATATAGATGACTTATTAGAAGATTTAGAACAAGTTTTGAATTTGATTTAATCGATATAAGGAAAATAAAAAAAAACGGAATCTATAAGATTCCGTTTTTTTTATTGAATTGGAGTTAATGCTTCAGAATTACGAAGAATTGCAACGTATTGAAAATAATCAGTTGTTTTTAAATTTTCTTTTGGCGTAATGTTTTCTCCAAATAATCTTGACTTTATTTGAATTAAATTTTGAGAAGATTTGTATGGTGAATTTTTCGCATTAAGATTAAAAATTGAAATGGAATTAGACTTTGCAAGTTCTTTAAAATCAAGAATACCTTTTATTAACATCATCGGTCCATCAGCATTTACCCAGTTTATTTTTTCATTTTCTGGAGTAGGAAATTGATCATTTTTAGGTAAATACATTTCACTGTCCAATGTATAACTTACGATGCTTGTTACGTTATATTTATTGTCTAAAAGTCTTTCAGCAAAAGGTTTTTCTTTATCATTCATACTTTTTTGAAGTGTATGAAAAAGACCAAATAATCCATAGAATTTTTCATTTTGTAGATGATTCTTTGAAATGATATGATTAAAATTTTCAATCATTGCAGAATCTCTTGAAATTTTGTTGTTAGAATCATCAAAGTTTGTATCAATACCCAAAACAACGATTTTAGATGAATCATTTAATGTTTTATTGTAATCATACAAGTTGTTCCATTTTTTTAGTAACTCTTGACTTGATTGTTGAGGAATTCTTTTTTTAATAGCTAAAACAACTTCTTTTAATAATTTTTCATTTTTAACATCGGAGCTTAGAAATGTGTTTAATTTTTTAGAATTTAAACTGTCCATTTCGGCAATGTAATAGTTGAATCCAAGATTCTTATTCAAATATTTAAACATAAATTCATCTAATTTTTGATTGTCAGCAAAACCATGAATTTCACCTAATAGAATAACATTTGAAGTGTTGAAGTTATTATCAAAAATCTGAGAATCAAAGTTGCTGTCAATTGTTGTTTTATTATTTTTTAGATAGCCAATATTTGTTTCATTTTTAGAAGCTAAGAAAATTTTATTACTAATAAATAAATACAAAAAAATAAGTGTAATTATTGAAATTAGAGCAATAAAGAAGATTTTTAGGATTTTGATAAGTGTTTTCATGTTGTTAATTTTTATCAAAACTATAGTTAGCAAAAGACTTGTATAAATATATGTTTACGAATTGTTGATTTTTTAGGATGAATTGAGAAAATCATTTACTGAAAATTTTTTCTATTTTTATAAAATGAAGTTTCTAATTCTTTTCTTACTTTCTGTGATGAGTTTTGCTCAAAAGTTGGATACGATTAATCTCAATCAAGTTGAGGTAGTGAATTATTCCAATTACAAACAATTTCGTCCAAAGTTTAAACAAGTGGTTCGATTAACGGATAACACAAGTTTCGGACTTAAAATATTTTCGAATTTATTACTTCCAAATGAGAAAGAAATTGAAATTGTCGCAATTGAAATTTTGTTTGAATCAAAAGTGAAAAAGAAAAATTATTGCAACGAATATTATTATTTCAAACCAATGATTCTAAAATCGATTGAGGATAAACAAAGTTTGATTGAAGAAAAATGGTTTGAAGTGGATAAAGATTATCAAGGAAAATATATTTTTCCGATTCATTTAAAACTTAAACCTTCCGAAGCCAAAAACTATTTTATTGGTTTAGAAACTTCTTACGAAAATCCTTTTTGTCCCGAAGGAAATGGCTATTTTGATTTGATTGTAACAAAAAAATCAGTCGAATATTACAATGAAATTAATGGTGAAATGATTAAACAAGATATTTTGAAAAATCATTCACTTAACTACAAAATCTATTACAAATAGATTTATTTCCACAATAATTTCAATTCAACTTTATATTTCCCAGCGTATGGTTTTGGGGTTGTTGGTTTCTCCGAAATCGAGAATTGATACACGCCACGCGCAGGTAATTCGAAAATGGTTTCTTTGCCAAAAGGACCACCTTTTATAGAATCCGCAGGTCCTTTGATGTGATTAATTCTAATATTCGCTGTAGAATCTTGTGCAGAAATTTTGATCCAAACTTTCTTTGCAGAATCTGCATTAAACGTAAACGTATTGGTTTGTCCCGCTATTTTAGTCGGTTCCGCTTTTGCTTTTGCATAACTTACTTCAAGATTCTCTGTAGTGTTATTAGCGCTTAAAGGAACAATTTTATCTGTATTAGATATAACTTTTTGCTGAGGTTTTATCACAACTTTTTTCTGAGGAGAAGCTGTTTTTACCACTTCTTCTTTCATTACATCTTCTGTTGTTGGTTTATCTTTTTTTACCAAATCCTTGTACGCAGAATCAACTCCAATCTTGCTTGGATAAATGGTTGGTGTAGATTTGTCTTCACAACTATAAAGCGTAATCAATGTAATAAAAGCGATAAAAGTCCATTTCATAACAGAAAAATTCTGTTGTAAAAGTAACTATTTTAACTGCAATTTCAAGGTATATTTTCCTTCAAATGGATCGCCTTGCATCAAACTTTCGCCAATTCGAATTTGATACAAACCTTTTTCGTTTAAATCGTAATTGATTTCTTGTCCAAAAGGACCATCTTTTTCATTATTTGGAGAGATAAGTTGATTAATTCTAATGTTTCCTAGTTTATCTTGAGGAATTATTTGAATAAAAACAGATGAAGAAGAATCATTTCTAAAACTAAATGTTTGTTCTTCTTTTGCTACTTTTTCAATTTCAAATTTACCTTTTCCTTGTATTAATTTCAATTCAGAATTATTCATAATCTTTGGAGAAGCAAAAGCAATTTCCTGAATAGAAGAATCTTTTTTAATTTCTTTTTGTACAGAACCTCCAATTATAAGTGATTTATTTCTTGTAATACAATAAATAAGAATAGCACCAATAGCTATTGTGAGTATTATAATAGGATTATATTTTTTCATTGTTGTAAATTTGTATTTAATTAATTACAAATTCTGAACCAAAATATGTTGTTCTACGAAAGTATTGGAGTTGGGAAACCTATAGTTTTCTTACATGGTTTTTTGGAAAATCATAAAATATGGAATCGTTTACAGAATGATTTATTTCATCACAATCAAATTATTACAATTGATTTACCTGGACATGGAAATTCTGAAAATTTTCAAGAGGTGAATACGATGGAAGAAATGGCAGAAAAAGTGATTGAAGTTCTGGATGAATTAAATCTTGAAAAAGTAGCTTTTGTAGGACATTCGATGGGAGGATATGTGACGTGTGCGTTGGCTGATCTTTTTCCTGAACGAGTAGAAAATATTGTTTTGATTAACTCCTCGACTTTACCAGATGATGAAGCGAAGAAAAATCAACGTTTGAAAGCGTGTGAAACTGCTCGTAAAAATTTCAATGCGTTGGTGAGTTTTAGTATGCCTACTTTATTTGCAGCGCATCATCGAGATCAATTCAAAGATGAGTTGAAATTTGTAAAAGAAATTGCTTTAAAAACTCCAATTGAAGGGGTTTGTGCAGCTTTGAAAGGAATGCGAGAGCGTCCAGATCGTTCGTCGATTTTGTATGATTTCAAAGGTGGAATTTATATTATTGTTGGAATGAATGATGAAACAGTTAATCCTGAATTATTTTTAACTTTAATTCCAAATTTACCTAATATTCATTTGTACAAATTTGATGGCGGACACATGGCTTTTATAGAAAATTATGACGAAGTTTTATCGATTTTGAAATCAATTTAGCGCTTACGTTGGAAAAATTCTTTCATCAATTGACCGCATTTCTCTTCCATAATTCCCGAAACAATTTCAGTTTTTGGATGTAATTCGCCAATTTTTGCTTTAAAACCGCGTTTTTCATCCGAAGCACCATAAACCACTTTCGAGATTTGGCTCCAATACAATGCTCCGCCGCACATCACACAAGGTTCTAAGGTTACATACAATGTGCAATCTTGTAAGTACTTTCCACCTAAATAATTTGCTGCAGACGTAATGGCTTGCATTTCTGCGTGCGCTGTAACATCAGTCAATGTTTCCGTTAGATTATGTGCTTTCGCGATAATTTTGTTGTTGCAAACAATCACAGCTCCAACTGGAATTTCGTCTCGCTCGAAAGCTGTAACCGCTTCGTTAAAGGCGATTCGCATAAAATATTCGTCTGTAAAAAGATTTTCCATTTCTATAAAATTTAAGGCAAAAATAATCATTTCCAAATTGGATATTCGATACATTTGTACAAATTGATGCCTCTTTTATGAATCAATCAAAATATATCATTGCAGCCATTATAACCTACTTTATGTGGGGATTTTTTAGTTTCGGATTGAAACCGATCGCCGGTTATCCACCTTTGGATATTCTATTTTTCAGATTGTATGTTTCCGTTTTCTTTTTAGTGGTCATTAATGTTGGATTTCGACGTAATAAGATGAAAGCTGATTATGATTTATTCAAATCATTTGATAAAAAGAAACAGAAAAAATTAGTAAGTTTAATTGTTGGCGGATCATTGATTTTGATGACGAATTGGTTGATGTTTATTATCGTGATGAATCATATTAGCGTACAAGCAGCATCGCTTTCGTACTTGGTTTGCCCGATTATTACTACCGTTTTGGCTTTCATTATTCTGAAAGAACATTTGACCAAAATAAAATGGATTGCAGTTGGTATTAGTCTTTTAGCATGTTTGGTTATTTCTATAGGTCATCTTATAGACTTGGTTTATAGTTTGATTGTAGCTTGTACATTTGCACTCTATATCATTATTCAGAGAAGTTTGAATGTTTTTGATAGTTTCAATTTGTTGATGACACAATTATTAATTGTAGCCATTCTGATGTTACCATTGGTTTTCATCTTTTCAGGACCAATTCCGACCGAAACAATTTTCTATCAATGTATCATGATGATTGTGATTTTGTTCACTATCATTCCAATGTTCTTAAACAATTTTGCTTTAAAAGGAATTGACTCTTCAACTGTTGGAATTTTAATTTATTTGAATCCAATTATGAATTTTGTTTTAGCAATTTTCTATTACAAAGAAGCCGTTTCTCTAATGCAAATGATCGGTTATAGTTTGATTTTACTCGCGATTGTAGGGTTTAATTCACAAACAATTTTCAAAATGAAAAACATAAAAAAATCTGAAGTTTAAACTTCAGATATTTTTATGTTGATTTTTCAGGAAATATTATTTGATGTAAACAGAATTTGGTGAAACTCCAGTTGTAATTGCTGGATTTTTAAGACCTCCTTGTGCATTCTGAATTAATAATCGTCCATTAGAATTGTAATCTTTTGCGTCTAAAACATAAAAAGTATCACCTTTTACATAGAAACCATATACACTATCAGCACCTGTTATGTAATCTGCTTTTGTAGGCAAAGCTGTTGCATTTGTAGCCATAGAATAAACAGAATTATTAACGATGTAATACAATTTACTATTCTCCGCAACTAAGAAATTAGGATGTTGTCCATCAGGAAAATTCATTTCTAATTTATCTTCTGAAGTTAAATTATAACGAACCAATTTTCCTTTTGTAGTAGTTCCCCAATTAACACCTTGAGAAAGCACAAATAAATTTCCGTTTTGAATTGTTAAATCTGTCGGAACATCACCAACATTTATACTTTTTTTATCATTTGTTTTAAGGTCAATAATTGTAACTGTTTTACCTGTTCCCCAGCCACCTTTTTGTGCAACATAAAGTTTGTTATTGTCAAGAATCATTTTTTCTGGACCTTCATCTACTTTATATTTTTCTACAAATGTTAAATCACTGATTTTGTATTTTGCAATAAAATCATCTGTCGTTACATTAGGATCTCCCCAGTTTGAGATATACAAAAATTGATCATCAGAAACGATATAACGAGGGTTGCTCATATTATCTGATGATGGAATTGTACTAATTTTTTTGAAAGTTGTGTTGTCTACAACTTCTACTTTATTAGAAACATTAAGAACAATATAAGCTTTGTTTCCTTTGAAATACATGCTTTGTCCTACAGAACCCAATTGTGCACCAGCGTTCGCAGTCTTGAAAATTTCTTGAATAGGATTTGTTGTACTTACATCTTTTGTTGGATCAAAATAAGTGATTTCTGCGTTAGCTGAATTGAAACCTCCTTCATTCAAAATAAAAACTCCTTTCGAGTAGTTTCCTTTTTCAGGATCATTATTTGGACCATCATCGTCATTTGAACAAGATTGTAAAAATACTCCTGCCAAGGCTATAAGTGCGATTGATTTAAATTTAGTCATAGTTTTTTAAAATTTTATTTGTATTTGTATGTTATAATTTGTGCCGGGTTGCCAACGATTTTCTTGCGTTTGATATTCTTGGTTAAACACATTATTCACACTCATAGAAACGCTATAAAGTGGTGAAATCGTAAAATTTAAACCTAAATTCGTTAGCCAAAAACCATCAAGTGTTCTTTCTTCTTCCGAATCGGTAAAAACTTTACTTGTATAAATATTTTGTACAAAAGCAGATAAACGTTTGTAAGTGTATTGTGCGCTCGCCGTCCATTTATGATTTGGGGAATACATCAATTCCTTATTTTTAAATTTATCTTTTGTTTTGGTGTATGCATAAGTTGTATTGAAACTAAATGCATTCCATTTGTAGCTTCCAATTATTTCAAAACCATAGGTTTCAGCTTTGTTGATGTTCACAGGAACCCAATAAGAAGTGTTTTGCGAACTCGGAATCCATTGAATCATATCACTCAACTTATTATAAAAAATATTGGTTTGAATGTTTAAATTTTTGTTGATAAAATCATTTCCAAGTTCAAATTGATAAGCTGATTCTGATTTCAAATCTGGATTTCCACCAGTTTTCCAAAATAAATCATTGTAGGTTGGATTTCTGAAATTTTTCGAAACATTTCCTCTCAATTGATACGAATGAATCGGACGAAAATTAAAACCCAATGAATAAATAAATGGATTTTGGTACGTATCAGAAAAATCTTGACGAATACTCGCTTCGTATTCCAAAACATCTGATAATTTATGCTTCGCGATTAAGGCAAAATTGATTGAGTTTTGATCGCTTTTATTCAAATTATTTCCACTTCCTTGATTATAATTAGCTTCAGATAAAAATGAAAGCTCGAAATTATTAGTCAATTGATGATTCAGATAATATTTTAAAACATAATTATCCACCTGTAAATCGTCCGAATAAGATTTGTGAATATTGTTGAAATAACTGCTTTCTTCTCGGATATAAGCTAATTTTAACTGCGATTGCCACTTTTCATTTGGATTGAAATTCCATTCTGTCATCAAACGGTAATCCTGATTTTCGTATCCAGAAGGCGTTGAACCAATGTCAACCAAAGGAAATTCGCGCTTTCCAAAATTGAACATTGAATAAAGTTTCAATTCGTTTTCAGGATTAATTTTATAGCCAAAATTTCCATTAATTGTATTGAAATAATATTTTCCATTCAAATTCTTCTTCATGTGATTCGGAATTTTATAATCATTATCAGATTGATTTCGTTCGTAATCGATTGAAGAACTAAATTTTTCTGTACTATATTTCAATTGATATTTTCCCGACCATGTATCGTAACTTCCGTATCCTAAATTTATTTTTTGCTGTAAACCTTTGTCATACTCAAATTTATTCAACAAATGAATTGTACCGCCGATAGAACCTGTTCCATACGCAATACTTCCGCCGCCTGGTTTCACTAAAATTCCGTCAAACGAATTACTTGCAAATAAATTAAAATCCGTTTGTCCTGTTGTTTGCGAATTGACATTAATTCCGTTCCAAATTACGGCTGTGTGCGAAGCTAAAGTTCCTCGAAACGAAGGTGAAGAAACCATTCCTCGTCCATTTTCTTTAAAATAAATTGGCGTTTGCTCTTGTAAAACTTGCGTCAGTTGATTAGGATTTTGCTCTAAAATACTATCATTAAGTTTGATAATACTTTGAGATTTGTAATGATTTTTAAGAAAAGCATCGTTCAAAATCAAAGGTTTCAAATTGATGGTATCCGTCTGTGCAAAAGCAATTCCAGCGATAAGATTAAAACAAAGAAAAAGTTTTTTCATATTAAAATCTGTTTTTCCTCCGAAAACATTTTCTATTAATTTGTTAGCAATGGCAGGTTTCCTGACTTATTCTTTTACAAAAAGTATGTTAGAATTTACAGTTGCGGGGACAGTTTTGGAATTGAACCAAATTCCCTTTTAACTCACTCGTTGAGCACCATTTTATGCAAATGTAAAGAAAAGCAATTGATTTTATAAAAAGTAGATTGTTAAATCGTTAACCTTAAATTAAGATCAGATTTATATTATTTGTACAATATTCAAAATCATTATATCTAGTGATTTTTAAGAAAGATGGACAAATTAAATTTGTAACCAACAAAAACAATTATTTAGTTAAACTTTAAAAATTATGGAAAACAATCAACCGTACAAATCAGAGAAAAAACTTATTGCCGGAATTTTAGCGATAGTATTAGGAACTTTAGGAGTTCACAAATTTTATTTAGGCTACACTAAAGAAGGTGTTATTCAATTAATTATTGGTCTTGTGACATGTGGAGCAGGAGGACTTATTGGATTAATCGAAGGAATTATGTATTTAACAAAATCTGATGAAGAGTTTGATGAAACTTATGTAAAAGGTCACAAAGGCTGGTTCTAAAAACAGAGATTACATTCTTTTTCAACTATTTTTCGATCCCAAAATAACTTTAGATTATTTTGGGATTTTTTATTGAATGAATTCGTTTTAAATAATTCGCAAGTTTTTTATTACATTTGCTTTAGGAAAAAATATAATAAAGAACGAAATCGCATAAAATGGCTATAAAAACATTTAGAGAAGTAATCGCAGAGGCAATGAGTGAAGAAATGCGTCGCGATGAATCTATATTTTTAATTGGAGAAGAAGTAGCAGAATACAACGGAGCGTACAAAGCTTCGAAAGGAATGTTAGACGAATTTGGAGCAGAACGTGTAATTGATGCACCAATCGCAGAGGCTGGTTTTTCTGGAATCGCAATTGGATCTACAATGACGGGATGTCGCCCAATCGTAGAATACATGACATTCAACTTCTCATTAGTGTCTATTGACCAAATTATCAATAACGCTGCAAAAATTTATCAAATGTCAGGAGGACAATTCAACTGTCCAATTGTATTTAGAGGACCTACTGCTTCTGCAGGACAATTAGGTGCAACACACTCACAAGCTTTTGAGAATTGGTATGCAAATGTACCAGGTCTTAAAGTAATTGTTCCTTCAAATCCTTATGATGCAAAAGGTTTATTAAAATCTGCAATTCGTGATAACGATCCAGTAATTTTCATGGAATCTGAACAGATGTATGGAGATAAAATGGAAATGCCAGATGAAGAATACACAATCGAAATTGGTAAAGCAGAAATCAAACGTGAAGGTACAGATGTAACGTTAGTTTCTTTCGGGAAAATCATTAAGCAAGCTTACATTGCTGCTGATGAATTAGCTAAAGAAGGAATTTCTGTAGAAGTAATTGACTTACGTACAGTTCGTCCATTAGATTACGATACAATTTTCAAATCTGTTAAGAAAACAAATCGTTTAGTAGTTTTAGAAGAAGCTTGGCCTTTCGCTTCAGTTGCTTCAGAAATTACGTATATGGTTCAACAAAAAGCATTCGATTATTTAGATGCACCAATCAAACGTATCACAACAAAAGATACATCAGCACCTTATGCTCCAAACTTGTATGAGACTTGGATTCCTAATGCAAAAGATGTAGTTGAAGCTGTAAAAGCTGTGATGTATAAATAATTAAGATTTATAAACTATATTTGTAAAGTCTAGCATACATTTTGCTAGACTTTATTTTTTTTTAACCAAATCTTATTGATGAAAAGTTATATAACAGCTTTTTTTATAGTTGTTTTAGCGTCTGTGCACGCGCAAGTAAAAATTCAAGGAAAGGTAATCGATTCTGAAACTCAGAAGCCTATTCCTTACGCAGATATTCGTTTACCAGAACTTAAAGTAAGTGCAACATCAAACTCTGATGGTACTTTTTATATCGAATCTAGTTCGAATACAAATAAAATTGTCGTATCAAAAAATGGATACGAAACTTCTGATTATGTTATCGAAAATAAAATCGATTATAATTTTATTGCTCAATTATTTTTAACAGAAGACAATACTTCAGAAGAAGATGGCGGAACGGTAGATTTACAAACTGCGGTTGTTTCGGCAAAGAAAAAACGTCCTAAAAAGAAAGAAAATCCAGCTTATGCTATTTTGCGTGAAGTATGGAAGCGTAAAAAGAAAAATGGGCTAAAATTAGCGCCACATTATCAATATGATGAATACGAAAAGTTGCAATTTGATATTAGTAATATCGATTCAACTTTTATGAAACGTAAGATTTTTAAAGGAATGGAGTTTGTTTTCGAGAAAGTAGATACTTCTTCTATCAACGGAAAAACATATTTACCTGCCTTCTTGAATGAGTCGATTTACAATGTTGCGGGAATTAATAAACCTTCAACAAAGGAGCGTCGAGAATTAATTGCGAATAAAACATCAGGTTTCGAGAAAAATGAAGTGGTAGCTTCTACGGTAAAAAATCTTTTCCGTGATATTGATATTTATGATAATCGTGTCAATATTTTGGACATCAAATTTGTGAGTCCAATTGCTACAGATGGTTTCGCAGTTTATGATTACGAATTGAAAGATACTGTTGATGTAGATGGAATAGAATCTTATCGAATCAAATATTATCCGCGTCGCGAAGGTGAATTGACATTTAAAGGAGAATTATATATCTCGAAAGATGCCTATGCGGTAAAAGAAGTTGTGATGGAGACAACGAAAGAAATGAATGTGAATTTTGTGCGTAATATTTTCATGAATTTAGAATATGATATTCCAAATGATTCTATTTTCTATCCGAAAAAAGAATACGCGATGTTGGATATGTCGTTGTTGAGTAAAAAGGAAAGTGCGAAAGGTATTTTTGCGCATAAAACGGTGAATTATTACAATTACGATTTCGATACAACACATCCCGAAGCTTTTTATTACGAGAAATTAGATCCAGCAAAAGCTGCGCTTAACGAAAAAGATAATCAGTTTTGGGCAGAAAATCGTCCTGAAGCTTTAACAAAAGATCAAGAAGGGATTTACGAAACATTAGAGCAATTAAATAAAGTACCAAAATTCAATAATATTGTGAAAGCAATCGAGATTTTTGGTTCTGGATATTACAATGTTGGAAATGCAATTGATATCGGGAATTTATATTCATCTTTTGGATACAACCAAATCGAAGGTTTCCGTTTGAGAGCTGGAGCTCGTACATATTTTTCGCAAAATGATATGTGGCGTGCTCAAGGTTTCTTGGCATATGGTTTTCGAGATGAAAAATTCAAATATGGAGCAGATTTTCGTTATATGTTCAATAAATATAATCGTTTTCAAGTCGGTATCGGAACAAAACGTGATGTAGAACAATTGGCTGCAACGTTAACGGCTTCTGACGGAATTATGACGCGTAGTTTTGCTTCGTCGTCAATCATCAATCAAGGAGATAATACATTTTTGAGTAATAATAATTTGACAAATGTGTATGCATCGATTGAACCTTGGAAAAATGTAACATTTCGTGTTGATGGAAATTATCAATTAATCAAACCAGCAGATACAGAACATTTCTCGATTGGTTATGAAAAAAATGGTCAGATAAAAGAAACTTTAACAAACTCAAGTGTAAGTGTTTCGGTAATTGCTCGTCCAGGTGCAAAATATTCTCAATATGGAATTGATCGTTACGAAATGACAACACTTGCTCCAACGTTGATGTTGCGTTATACAAAAGGATTGAAAGGTGTAATTAATTCAGATTTTGAATATGATAAATTACAATTTTTATATACACAACCAATTTTGATTGGATCTTTTGGTAAATCATTGGTAACTGTAGAAGCAGGAAAAACATTTCAAGGTGTTCCTTTATCATTAATGAGTGCGTTACCTGGAAACGAGAGTTACGGACAAGTTTATGGTACATTTTCACAATTAGATTATTATGAATTTGTAACAGACGAATATGTAACGATGAACTGGGAACATCATTTTAACGGTTGGATTTTGAATAAAGTTCCGTTAGTCAAAAAATTAAAATTAAGAGAAGTAGGATTTTTGAGAGCGGCTTATGGAGACATTTCGGAGAAAAGTAAAGCTATTAATCGTTCGACAATACAATATTTTGCACCAAATCAACAAATATACTACGAATACGGGTTTGGGATCGAAAACATTGGTTTTGGAAACATTAGACCAATACGTGTTGATTTTAATTGGCGCGGAAATTATAATAATTTGCCAGATGTTCGTAAATTTGGCATCACAATCGGTTTAGATTGGAATTTTTAGAAAATAAATAATAAAAAAAAGAATATTACAATGACTTTTGATGCAATCATCGAAATCCCAAGAGGATCTCGCAACAAATACGAAATGGATCACGAAACAGGAAGAATCCGTTTTGATCGTGTTTTATACTCTCCAATGTTCTACCCAGCTGATTACGGTTTCGTAGAAAATACATTAGGATTAGACGGAGATCCAATTGACGTATTAGTTTTCTTAACAGAACCTACTGTTCCTGGATGTGTAATCGAAGTAAAAACAATCGGTGTTCTTAAAATGTCTGATGACAAAGGACAAGATGAAAAATTAATTTGTGTACCAGTTGCTGATCCAACATGGAACCAATTAGAAAACATCACTGATATGAATCCTCATACATTGAAAGAAGTTGAGCACTTTTTCAGAGTTTATAAAGACTTAGAAAATAAGACAACAACAATTGAAGGGTACGGTGATAAAGCAGAAGCAGAACAATTATTGCAAGATGCAAGAGAGCGTTTCGTACCAGCTCATTAAGAAATAATTTATAATTTCATATAAATAGTCCTCATTTTTTGAGGACTATTTTTTTTAAGTAAATTTTTCTTCCATTCTATCAACTATTTCCAAAAACATTTTTAAGTTTATAGAAATACTCACACATGAAATCGAAATTTTTATTAACACTAGGTTTAATCTCTACAACCATGAGTTTATCTGCTCAAACTAATCAACAAGTTTTAGAGTTGATTAACAAAGAAGTACAACAGAATTCTGAAGCTTATCAACAATTAAAAAAAGCAACCGAAACAATTGGACATCGCGCTACAGGAACAGAAAATGGACGAATAGCAGAAGAATATGCGGCCAATTTGTTGCGTTCGTATGGTTATGATGTGTCTTTTCAAGAATTTACATTTAGCGGATGGAATCGTAAAAGTTTAGATTTAAAAATCAATAATCAACCTATAAAAGCCGTTGCTTTGGCGCATTCGCCAGCAAATGTTAGTCTTTCGGGAGAATTGATTGATTTGGGAAATGGACTTGAAGAAGATTACAAAAAGATTGGTGATAAAGTAAAAGGAAAAATTGTTTTTGCTACGCTTGGTTTGTTGGATGGAACGCCAAAAGAAATCGAAAATCTACATCGTTCCGAAAAAACAGCTTTAGCAGAAAAGTACGGAGCAAAAGGAATTATCTTGTTTAATCGCCCTGCTGGAGGAATTCTATTGACAGGAACGGCCTCTGTAACGGGAGAAATTATTAAAATTCCTGCAATTAACATCAGTTTAGAAGATGGATTGAAAATCAAAGAAAATCTATCAAAAGGAAAAGAAATTGCTAAAATCGAAATGAAAAATGATGTTGGACAAATGAAAGGTCGCAACATTATTGCAAAGAAAATCGGTTCTAAATTTCCAAATGAGAAAATAATTCTTGGAGGGCATTTAGATAGTTGGGATTTGGCTACAGGAGCGATTGATAATGGTGTTGGAAGCTTTTCTGTGATGGATATTGCGAGAACATATAAGAAGTTAAATCTTCAAAATGATCGAACAATAGAATTTGTTTTATTTATGGGCGAAGAAGTTGGTTTGATAGGTTCTAAATATTACGTCAATCGAGCGCTGAAAGATGGTTCTATCAATCAAATCAAAGCAATGTCGAATATGGATATGACAACAAATCCAAAGTCTTATTATTCGACAATGGAAAGTAATTTACCTATTTTAACTGATTATGCGAATGATGTGCAAAAAGTAATTCCAGATTTTAAATTGAAAACATTTGCGAGTGTAGATTTACATTCAGATCATCAACCGTTTATGTTGCAAGGCGTGCCTATTATTGGGCTTTCGGATAGTCAATTTACAAAAGGAGCGTTAAATTGTTACCACGCGAATTGCGATACATTTGATTATGTAGAAGAAATTGGTTTGAAAAATAATGTGATTTTGGAAACCTATTTGTTGTATCGTTTGAGTAATTTGAAAGAAATTCCTTCAAAACGTTGGAACGAGCAAGAAGTAAAAGAAGCCTTAATCAAAGGAAATTTAGAAACTCCACTTCGTATTTCGGGCGATTGGAGATGGTAATATCAAAAAAATCCTTCAGAATTTCTGAAGGATTTTTTATTTATTTCTTTTTCAATTTTACAGTGAAATGTCTTAAAATTTCAGATTCCCACGAAATTTCATAACCAGAATTAATTTCGTTTCGTCGATCAAAAATATTTTTCAACGCAACCGCGATATAATCCATATGACTTTGGAAATAAGTTCTTCTTGGAATTGCTAAACGCAATAATTCTAATTTTGGATAACGATTTTCACGTGTTTTAGGATCACGATCTGCCAAAATAGTTCCGATTTCTACACCACGAATTCCAGCTTCTTTGTACAATTCGATTCCCAATGTTTGTGCAGGAAATTCTTCGCGCGTTACATTTGGTAAAAACTTTACAGCATCAACAAAAATAGCGTGTCCACCAATTGGCTGCTGAATTGGAATCCCAAATTCAATTAATTTATTCCCTAAATATTCAATTTGTTTGATGCGCGATTGTAAATAAGAATATTCTGTAGATTCTTGTAAACCTTGTGCTAAAGCGGCTAAATCGCGTCCAGCTAAACCGCCATAACTTAAATATCCTTCATAGATAATTCCAAAATTTCCACAAATTTTATATAGCTCTTCATTATTCAGTGCAATAAATCCACCAATATTTACCAAACCATCCTTTTTCGCAGACATCGTCATTCCATCTCCGTAAGAAAACATTTCTAAAACAATTTCTTTAATCGTTTCCGTTTTGAATTCTTCTTCTCTTTCTTTGATGAAATAAGCATTTTCCGCAAAACGAGCGCCATCAAAAAAGACTGGAATTCCATATTGATTAGACAATTCACGAACTTGACGAATATTTTCTATAGACACAGGTTGACCACCAGAAGAATTACACGTAACAGTGATTAATGTGAATGGAATTTGTTCTTTCCCATATTCTTTGTAGACATTTTCTAATTTTTGTAAATCGATATTTCCTTTGAAAGGATGAATCAATTCGCTGTCAAAAGCCTCATCAATAGTACAATCAATTGCGTGCGCTTTTCTAAATTCGATATGACCTTTTGTTGTATCAAAATGCGAATTTCCAGGAACAACATGACCTTCTTTTACAAGAGCTGAAAATAATACGTTTTCTGCTGCACGACCTTGATGCGTTGGTAAAAGAAACTCAAATCCAGTAATGGTATTAATGGTTTCTCTCAGTTTTAAGAAAGATTGAGAACCAGCGTAGCTTTCGTCTCCAGTCATCATTGCAGACCACTGTTTATCAGACATTGCTCCAGTTCCAGAATCAGTTAATAAATCAATAAATACTTTGTGGCTTTCTAGGTTAAATAGGTTGTAATCTTTTTCTTCGATCCACTTTTCGCGTTCTTCTCGAGTAGATTGATAAATTTCTTCGACCATTTTTATACGAAATGGTTCGGCAAAAGGTAATTCCATTTTTCTTGTGTTTAATGTAAAACTAAGAAACCTTTAGAATATTATCAATTATTAATTGAAAATCATAAAAAAATCCTCTATCAAAAAGATAAAGGATTAAAAATTTTCTATAGCTTGTGTTAGTCAATAACAGGAACTGGTCGTTTGTTTTCGTTAATTGCAACTAATGTAAACGTTCCAGAAATCGCTTTATCACGTCCGTCACGATACATACTTTCGATAAAAACGTCAATTTGTACATCCAAACTTGAACGTCCTACACGTACCACTTTTCCTACCATTTCTACGATAGTTCCTGCTGGAATTGAGTGTTTAAAATCAATTTTGTCACTACTTACCGTAACAATAGGTTTGCGACAAAAACGAGTTGCTGTCATAAAAGCAATTTCATCCATCAAATACATTACTGACCCTCCAAACATTGTGTTGTGGTGGTTTGTATCTCCTGGAAAAACAGCTTTGAAAATGCGAGTTTCAGAATTGATGATACGTTGTTCGATCAACTCTTCTCTTGGTGTTTTTTCCACTTCCATTATCATAATATTTACACGTTACTTTTCTTCATTATTTTTTGAGTTGATAATGTTTTTTTGTGGTGGTTTGATGATTTCATAGAACATAATTTTTACTTTTTTCGCGAAAGTTTTTGACTAATTATTAACTCAATTAGTGGCATTCTGACTTATCAAAAATATTGATTCACAGTTGCGCGACAGTTCGTGAATTGCACACGATTCCCCAATAAGTTGAGCACGAATTTGATGCAAATATAAATTAGAAAAATGAAAATTAGCAGATTTATTGTGCCGAATTCGTTGGTTTGGAATAATTCGTGTAAATTCATTTTACGAATTTTTAATGAAGTAAGAAAAAAGAATGAAAATAAAACCAATCAAAGATTTAGTTCATAATCTATCAGAATGGAATGAATTAGTTTCTCAAACCAAAGATTTAACAGATAAAGTAGTTCAAGATATTAATTTTTTGCGTCAAGAAATTAATTGGGAAGAATATAATTTATGCAATACATCGTTTTTGGGTTGTAAGTTTAAACAACACGAAGCGATCTATTTAATTGAAAAAGGAGCATTTGTTTATCCAAAATTTGAATCAGTTCCTTATAATCCTTATCGTGGAAAATTATACACTTGGCAAGAGCTGATGGAAGGTTATAATCCAGATAATGACCAAAGTATCGATCTTAAAATCTATAAACATTTTAAAAAACATAAATATAATCCGTCTGTTTCAGAAGCTTTGGCACAACGCTTACATGATTTGTCTATTGATGATGGTTTGCGTCGAATTTTGAAATATGATGATAATGGAATGACGAAGAAAAAAGTGGTTGGCTTTATGGGGGGACATTCTACTGCGCGTAATTCTGAGTTTTATAATGAAACGGCAAAAGCGGCGAAATTAGCAACTGAAAAAGGGTATTTTGTTGTTTCTGGTGGAGGGCCTGGAATTATGGAGGCTGCTAATCTAGGAGCTTATATGGCAAATTATTCGGATGAAGATTTGATGAATGCAATTCATATTTTGGCTGATTTAGACTTTATTGATGAAGATAAAACTGAATATTTGGCGAAGAATTTTATGACGAATGCTAAAAAAGTTTTAGAAATCTATCCAAATGGTGCTGAAAGTTTGGCAATTCCTACGTGGTTTTATGGTCATGAACCAAGTAATTTATTTGCCACGAATATTGCAAAATATTTTTCAAATAGTATCAGAGAAGATATGTTGTTAACAATTAGCTTGTTCGGTTTGGTTTATGCGCCTGGAAGTGCAGGAACAACCCAAGAAATTTTTCAGGAAGCAGCTCAAAATCATTACGGAACTTCAGGATATTATAGTCCAATGATTTTTTTGAGCAAGAAAAGATATGTAGAAGATACAGCGATTTATTCGGTTTTGCATCAATTAGCAACAGGAAGACCATATAAAGAGTTATTATTTTTAACAGATAGTGCTGATTTAGCAATTGATTTTATCGAAAATCATCCACCAATCAAAGCGATTTAAAATTATTTTAGAAGATTATTAAAAATAAATTTAATTATTTAAAACTACATAAACCTCTTTAATAAAATAGTTTATGTGGTTTTTATTTGTTTTATGTCCGAATAAAATAAAATAATTTCGAAAAATGTTTGGTATTTTAAATAATGAACGTATATTTGCAGTCCAATAACGCGAGATGGAGCAGTAGGTAGCTCGTCGGGCTCATAACCCGAAGGTCACAGGTTCGAGTCCTGTTCTCGCTACTAAATCGCGAGGTGGAGCAGTAGGTAGCTCGTCGGGCTCATAACCCGAAGGTCATCGGTTCGAGTCCGGTCCTCGCTACTACAAAGAGAGTTTCTAACAAGAAGCTCTCTTTTTTTATGTCTTTAACTGAGAATTAAGATTGGATAAACTATTTTTGCATCATGAATTTAGAAGAATACAAAAAACAATATAAATCAGATCAAGCGGTTGGTGCAATTGCGATCGAAAATCGCTTAAAAGAAGTTTATGGGACTTTAGAGCCTCGTTTTTATTCGCCGCAGGTGATGTCTTTTCAAGGTGGAGATGATCCAATTGATGGCGTTGCGGTTTTTAATGTGAATGGTTATTATCATTTGGTGAGTTACGGAATGTCGCATTTATACTATTCTGAGGAAAGTGTAGGAGCGGATTTTAGTAAATGGGGATTTGAGTTTTCTTTCCGCGTGAAACCTGTTAAAGATGATAATGGTGAAGATCCTTTTTGGGTAGTTCAATTAATGAATAATTTGGGGCGATTCGTGAACGAAACAAAAGTTTGGTTTGATGAATACCAGTTTTTACCATTAGGAGGTCCAATTCGTACAGATTCGGAAACGGATATTGTTGGTTTGGCTTTTATCAAGGATGATGATTTAGATGAAATTGATACGCCTCATGGTAAAGTGATATTTATACAAATGATTGGTTTGAATTCGGAACAATTGAAAAGATTGGAAGAGAATTCAACCAAAGAAGAAATAATGTCAGTGATAGCTGAAATAAAGTCAGTTAATCCAAAATTTGTGTGTGAATTATAGTAGAAATTTTTAAAATAAAACATATTTGCGTTAGCCTATTTCTTAAATTATGTTAAATGTAAAAAACAGATTGTCAGTATTTTAAAATTGGTATTTGTTTTGATTATATCTAAATGTTAGTAGCACTAACAGTAGAATAAATTTTTCATAGGTTAGGTTAATAATTAGTAAAACTAATTATGAAGCACTTCTTCGGAAGTGCTTTTTTAGTATATTTAAGAAGAAAAAATAAAGATGTTTAAAAATTTATTCAACCGAAATAAAAATCAATCAAATAACCAAGAAGAATCAAAAACGATGACTTTTGAAGAAATTATTAATTCAGATAAACCAGTTTTGTTAGATTTTTTTGCAACTTGGTGTGGTCCTTGTCAAATGATGGGGCCAATTTTGCAACAAGTGAAAGAAGAATTGGGAGGTGATGTCAAAATCCTAAAAGTGGATGTTGATAAATATCAAGATTTAGCTGCACGATATCAAGTGCAAGGAGTTCCGACTTTTGCTATTTTCAAAAATGGTGAATTATTATGGAAACAAAGTGGAGCAAGGCCAAAAGAACAATTGGTGGCAGAAATCAAAAAATATATTTAAAAATAGGTTTGCTTTGCAGCCAAAGTCGATTAAAAAATCCGCTCATTGAGCGGATTTTTTTGCTTATGTAAATTTACTTAAAATTAGGTTTTCTTTTCTCAACAAAAGCAGTTGTTCCTTCTTTGAAATCTTCTTCGTCAAATAAATTTCCGAAACTTTCAATTTCAACTTCAAAACCATTGTCTTTATCTGACGCATTAATCGCTCGAATCGCGTGACGAATCGCTACAGAAGAATTTTTTGAAATTTTAGTCGCAATTTCTTTTGCTCGATCAATTAATTCAGCTTGCTCAACAACTTCATTCACTAAACCAATTTCATACGCGCGTTCAGCTGTAAACATATCTGCTGTCATAATTGCCTGCATTGCACGACCTTTTCCAATTAATTTTGGCAAACGTTGCGTTCCTCCATAACCTGGAATCAAACCTAATGTAACCTCTGGTAATCCTAATTTTGCATTGGTTGATGCTATACGAAAATGAGACGCCATCGCTAATTCTAAACCACCTCCTAAAGCAAAACCATTCACTGCGGCGATTACAGGTTTTTTAGAATTTTCAATTTTATCAAAAACATTTTCTTGTCCTTTTGCAGCTAATTTTTCACCTTGACGACCATCAAAACTTGCAAATTCTTTGATATCAGCACCAGCAACGAAAGATTTTTCACCAGAACCTGTTAAAATAATTACTCGAATAGCGGGATCAGAATCTGCGTCTGTAAAAAAGTTTGAAATATCATCTAATAAATCTTTGTTCAATGCATTTAATGCTTGCGGACGATTTAAGGTAACTAATGCAATTTTATTTTCTACTTCAACAATCAGATTGTTATAATTATATTCCATTTTGTTTGTGTTTTTATTATTCACTCAAAAATATCAATTGTTCACTCAACTAAAAAATTTATCAAAAAATAATTTGTACAATTCAAAATCCTTCCTAAATTTGTCCCAATGAAAACATTATTTACAAATAACTGGTGGTGGAATATCGAACAACAAAACGTTGGTTCGTAAGACCTCTATGCAGTTATATGTAGAAAAGGCTTGTCGTAACCGACAAGCCTTTTTTTGTGCTCTAAACCTAAATATTTAACAAATGAATTTAACTTTTAACATACAGAAAGAAACTGTTTTAGCCGATTTAACAACTCCTGTTCAGCTTTATTTGAAATTGCGAGATATTTATCCGAATGCCTTATTATTAGAGAGTTCTGACTATCATTCTAAGACAGATGCTAACTCTTTTATTTGTCTAAATCCGATCGCAACTTTTAAGGTTACAAACGGAATTGTGAATGAAACGTATGCGAATGGAGAAACAAAAGAATATGCGTTGAATGGTCAAGAATTGACAGAGAAATTCAAAAAATTTACAAGTCAGTTTATGATTCAAAATGGAGAAGATTTACCTGTAAATGGTTTATTTGGATACATTGCGTGGGATGCGATTCCACATTTTGAAACAGTAAAATTTTCAGCAAAAGGAAACGAAGCAACGATTCCAGAATTTTCGTATTCGTTCTATCAAAATATTGTGGTGTTCAATCATTTTCACAATGAAATTCAATTCATCGAATTTCAAAATGATGAAATAGATTCTAAATTTTCTGAAATTAAAAGTGTTGTTCATAACAAATCAATTGTTGAATATCCATTTAATGTAGAAAGTGAAATTCAATCGAATTTAACAGATGATGAATTCAAAGAAATGGTGACAAAATGTAAACAATCTTGTTTCCGTGGAGATGTTTTCCAAATTGTTCCTTCTCGTCAATTCAAACAAAAATTTTCGGGTGACGAATTTAATGTTTACCGCATTTTACGCTCTGTAAATCCTTCGCCCTATTTGTTTTATTTCGATTACGGAAATTATAAAATCTTCGGATCTTCACCAGAAGCGCAAATTATCATTAATAATAATCATGCAGAAATTCATCCTATTGCAGGAACAGTTCGCAGAACTGGAAGTCCAACTTTGGACAAAGAATTGACCGAAAAATTAATTGCTGACCCAAAAGAAAATGAAGAGCATGTGATGTTGGTCGATTTGGCTCGCAATGATTTAAGTCGAAATTCTGCTGATGTAAAAGTCGCACAATACAAAGAAATTCAGTATTTCTCGCATGTGATTCACATGGTTTCAAAAGTAACTGCTCAATTGGATCCAAGCGTAAATACGATGAAAGTTTTTGCAGACTCTTTTCCGGCTGGAACACTTTCTGGCGCACCAAAATTCAAAGCAATGGAATTATTAGACGGTTACGAAAATCAAAATCGTGGCGTTTATGGTGGCGGAATTGGATATTTAGGATTCAACGGTGACATCAACATGGCGATTGCGATTCGTACGTTCGTCAGCAAACAAAATACCTTATATTTTCAGGCTGGTGCTGGAGTTGTTTCCAAATCGGTCGAAGAAAATGAATTACAAGAAGTCAATCATAAATTAGGAGCGCTTCGTCGCTCAATAGAAATCGCTCAAAACCTATAAACTATGAAAATTTTAGTTATCGATAATTACGATTCGTTCACCTATAATTTAGTGCATTCATTAAAGAAATTCGCCGATGATATTACCGTTGTTCGCAATGATGGAATTACTTTGGAAGATGTGAATAATTATGATAAAATATTACTTTCTCCAGGTCCAGGAGTTCCTGATGAAGCCAATTTATTGAAACCAATCATCGAGAAATATGCTTCAACAAAATCTATTTTTGGCGTTTGTTTAGGACAACAAGCAATTGGAGAAGTTTTTGGAGGGAAATTATTAAATACACAAGAAGTTTTTCACGGAGTTGAATCTAAAATTGAAGTAATAAAAGACGAAGTGTTATTCCAAAATTTACCAAAAAAATTAGAAGTTGGACGTTACCATTCTTGGGTAGTTTCAAATGAAGATTTTCCTGAAGAATTAGAAATTACAGCAGTTGGTCCAAAAGGAGAAGTGATGGCTTTACGTCACAAAACGTATGATATTCGCGGTGTTCAGTTTCATCCAGAATCTATTTTAACACCACTTGGAGATGAGATGATTAAGAATTGGTTAGAAGCTTAAAACGATGAAAAAATTATTAAATTTATTATTCGAAAATTATACTTTGAGCGAAAATGAAGCCTATCAAATTATGGTGGAAATTTCGGAAGAAAAATATTCGGCTGTCGAATTAGCTTCATTTATGACCATTTTTAATATGCGTAACATTACGTTGGAAGAATTAAAAGGATATCGTCGAGCGTTGTTAGATTTATGCATCAAAGTTAATTTACCAAAGCAAGCGATTGATGTTGTAGGAACGGGCGGTGACGGAAAAGACACTTTTAATATTTCGACATTGAGTTGTTTTGTCTTGGCTGGAGCTGGAGAGAAAATTATTAAACAAGGAAATTACGGAACGTCGTCTGTAAGCGGTTCTTCGAATATGTTGGATAATTTTGGTTACGAATTTTCTGTTAATCAAGATAAATTAAAACGTGAGTTCGAAGAAGTTGGAATTACATTTTTACATGCGCCACTCTTTCATCCGGCTTTAGCGAAAGTTGCTCCGATTAGAAAAGGTTTGGCGATAAAAACATTTTTCAATTTAATGGGGCCTTTGGTGAATCCTGTTCAACCAGAATTTCAAAATTTAGGAACATATGATGTCAAAACTGCTCGATTATATCATTATGTGATGCAAAATTCGGGCGTGAAATATTCGATTTCGACTGCGTTGGCTGGTTATGATGAAGTTTCGTTGACATCGCCTACAAAAGTGTTCAATAATTCGGGGGAATTTGTTTTAGAAAGTAAAGATTTTGGTTTAAATATTCTTCAACCTGATGAGATAAAAGGAGGAAAATCAATCGAAGAAAATTCAAAAATATTTTTGAGCGTTTTAGAAGGAAATTCAACTAAAGCACAAAAAGAAGTTGTTTTAGCAAATGCTGCTTTAGCGCTTAAAACAATTTATCCAACCAAAGATTTAATCGAATGTGTAGCAATTGCGAACGAAAGTTTAGACAGTAAAAAAGCATTGAATGTATTCCAAAAATTAATGAAACCTTGAAAACGATATTAGACGAAATTGTCGCGCAAAAACGTATTGAAATTTTAGAAAAACAGAAAATTCAATCAATAGAAAGTTTTAGAAATTCAGAAAATTTTTTGCTTCCTGTTAAATCTACAAAAGCTTCAATTTTAGATAAATTAAAATCTGGAATTATTGCAGAATTTAAGCGAAAATCACCATCGAAAGGTTTTATTAACAAAGACGCAAATGTAAAAGAAGTTGTTTCCGGTTACGAAAAGTTTGGTGCTTCTGTCGTTTCTGTTTTAACAGATGAGCAATTTTTTGGCGGAAGTTTTGATGATTTAAAACAAGCAAAAGAAGTGTTGAATATTCCTGTTTTGCGTAAAGATTTTATTGTTGATGAATTTCAAGTGTACGAAACAAAAGCGATTGGTGCAGATTTGATGTTATTAATTGCAGAATGTTTAACAAAAGACGAAGTCTATAATTTAGCTAAAACTGCTAAGGGAATTGGATTAGAAGTTTTATTGGAATTACATTCAGAAGATCAATTAGAAAAGGTAAATGAATTCATTGATTTGATTGGAATTAACAATCGTAATTTGAAAAATTTCGAAGTTGATATTGAAAAATCAAAACAAATCTTGAAACAATTACCAACCGATTTAATTAAAGTTGCGGAAAGTGGAATTTCTGATCCTAAAACAGTAAAAGAATTAAGACAAGCTGGATTTCAGGCATTTTTAATTGGTGAAAATTTTATGAAAGCAGATAATCCATCTCAAGCATTTGAGCAATTTGTAAAAGAATCAAAATGAAACGTTTTCAAGTAAAGGTTTGCGGAAATAATAACATCGAAAATTTTAAAGAAATTGCAGCAATCGAACCCGATTATGTAGGCTTTATTTTCTATCCAAAATCAAAAAGATTTGTAGAAGACGAATCTATTTTTGAAGTTTTTCCGAATGCAGAAAAAGTTGGCGTTTTCGTGAATGAATCAGTCGAGAAAATTCTCGAAAAAGTTGAAGAATATAAATTAGATGTTGTCCAATTACATGGTGATGAAACAGCTGACTTTTGTGAAGAATTAATCAATCAAAAACATCAACGATTATTAACTGATGAAAACTTTTTAGACTTTAAAATTTGGAAAGCCGTTGGCATAAAATCGATTGAAGATTTTCAACAATTAACCACTTATCAACAAGTTATTGATAGTTTTGTTTTCGATACAAAATCAAATAATTACGGAGGAACTGGAAAGAAATTTGATTGGCAATTGTTAACAAATTATCAGTTATCAATACCCTTTTTATTAAGTGGCGGAATAACACTTGAAGATGCATTTATCTTGAAAAATTTTCAGCATCCGAAATGTATTGGATTTGATATCAATAGTGGTTTTGAGTCAGCACCAGGAATAAAAAAAACTGACGAAGTAAAACAGTTTATCGATACAATTGATGGACGAATTGAACAAAATTAAAAAAGAAACAAAATGAAATACGAAGTTGACGAAAGAGGTTTTTATGGTGAATTTGGAGGAGCATTTATCCCAGAGTTATTACATCATAATTGTGAAGAATTATCTGAAGCTTTAGCACAATATATCGATACAGACGAATTCAAAAATGAATTTAATTTGTTATTAAAAGATTACGTTGGTCGACCAAGTCCATTGTATTTTGCACCAAATCTTTCAAAAAGATATAACACCAATATTTTATTAAAGCGTGAAGATTTGAATCATACAGGTGCACATAAAATCAATAATGCGATTGGTCAAGCTCTTTTAGCAAAACGAATGGGTAAAACCAAAATTATTGCCGAAACTGGTGCTGGACAACATGGTGTTGCAACTGCTACTGTTTGTGCGTTGATGGGATTAGAATGTATCGTTTTTATGGGAGAAATTGACATTGCTCGTCAAGCACCAAATGTTGCACGAATGAAAATGTTAGGTGCAGAAGTTATTCCAGCAACCTCAGGAAGTAAAACCTTGAAAGATGCAACAAATGAAGCGATTCGTTATTGGATCAATAATCCTGAAACTTTTTACATCATTGGTTCTGTAGTTGGTCCTCATCCTTATCCAGCAATGGTAACGAAATTCCAAGCGATTATTTCAGAAGAAATTAAAGCACAAATGAAAGAGAAATATGGGAAAGAAAATCCTGATTACGTGATTGCTTGTGTTGGTGGCGGAAGTAATGCTGCGGGAGCTTTTTATCATTTTTTAAATGATGATTCTGTCAAATTAATCGCGGTTGAAGCGGCAGGTTTGGGCGTAGAATCTGGAGAAACTGCTGCTACAACTATCAAAGGAACAGAAGGAATTATTCACGGAAGTCGAACATTATTGATGCAAGATAAAGATGGACAAATTGTTGAACCTTATTCAATTTCGGCTGGATTAGATTATCCTGGCGTTGGTCCTTTACATGCGCATTTGTTCAAAACTGGACGTGCTGAATTCTTAAATGCAACAGATGATGAAGCCTTGGAAGCTGCTTTTATGTTGACAAAAGAGGAAGGAATCATTCCTGCATTAGAATCTTCTCACGCTTTAGCTGCTTTAGAAAAAATTAATTTTAAACCGCAAGACATTGTGATTCTGAATCTTTCAGGAAGAGGAGATAAAGATTTAGAAACATATATGAAAGTTTCCGAAAAATATTCTTAAAAATATTTGGTTAATTTTCAAAAATCACCTTACATTTGCACCCACGATAATGAAATCTATCGGGGTGTAGCGTAGCCCGGTCATCGCGCCTGCTTTGGGAGCAGGAGGTCGCAGGTTCGAATCCTGCCACCCCGACAAAATTTTCATCCGAAAATAGAAAGATTTATCGTAAAAGAATGACCGAATCGGGGTGTAGCGTAGCCCGGTCATCGCGCCTGCTTTGGGAGCAGGAGGTCGCAGGTTCGAATCCTGCCACCCCGACAAAATTCAATGAATTTTTGGATCGGTCCAGTAGCTCAGCTGGATAGAGCAACTGCCTTCTAAGCAGTAGGTCTCAGGTTCGAATCCTGACTGGATCACACGTTTTATTAAAAACCAGGAGAGGTGCCAGAGCGGTAATGGAGCAGATTGCTAATCTGTCATCGGGAAACCGATGCCAGGGTTCGAGTCCCTGTCTCTCCGCATTTTTTTTGAATGACCGAATCGGGGTGTAGCGTAGCCCGGTCATCGCGCCTGCTTTGGGAGCAGGAGGTCGCAGGTTCGAATCCTGCCACCCCGACAAAAACCTTTGTATATTTGCAAAGGTTTTTTTTATACATTTATTTCATGAAATCTATCTTAGGTAATAAAGAATCTTTTGTCTCATACTCTGTCGCTTTTCTATTTATTTTAATCATGATTGGAACAGCAATGATTTATGATGATAAAGAAATTATTTTACCAGAAGTTGCTGCATTATCTGTCGGAATTTTAACGTTTCGAGAAAATAAATGGCTACAACGACCATTTCATATTTTTTTACTTCCATCCATAACTGCTATTTTAGGATTTGGGATTAATTTTTTACCGATTATATTATCATTCAAATTAGCATTGGTATTGGTTGCAATGTTAATTGTCCTGAAAATTTTTAAAAGTCAACTTGCGCCAGCATTAGCTACGGGATTATTACCAATTGTTACAAATACAGAATCTTTTGTATTTCTATATGCGATATTTCTATTTGTCTTTTTACTTTTTCTATCAATAAAAATATTCAAACTAAAACCAACTGAAAATGCGGTTCCAATGATTTATACAAGCCATAACAGATGGTTAATCGGATTATGTGTAGTTTGGTTTACAGCTTGTTATTTTAGCGGTTTTGCACATTTCTCTGCTATTCCACCTATTATCGTAATTTCTTTTGAATCTTTAAATAATCCAACATTAAAATTAACCGTACGTCTAAAACGTATTCTTGTAATGTTCATGGCTACAATGGCTGGTTGTTTAACAATGCATTATCTTGATAATTGGTTAATCATTGGCTTGATCGATTTGATTATCGTAATGTTTATTTTGAAATTAACAGATTTACGCTTACCTCCTGCTTTTGCAATGGTTATTTTACCAATGATTTTACCTTCTGACTCGATAAAATATTTACCTGTTGCAACATTAATCATGAGTATATTTTTTATGCTATCGATTTATATTATTCAGAAAGTTGCTTATCCAAAAGCGATTGATTTCAAATAAAAAAGTCATCCAAAATTGAATGACTTTATGACTATTTTAATATGTTTCTTCGATTGATTTTACCATATTATAAATGAACTCGTTGTAAGGTGTCGGAATATTATATTGTTTTCCTAAACTGATAATTTCGCCTGCAAATTCATCCACTTCCGAATATCGTTTTGCTTCGCGATCTTGTAACATCGAAGTTTTACCAAATTCATCCACAATTTTCATCGTAGATTTCATTCGATCCACTTCTTCTTGACCAATTGCAACTCCATGTGCATTCCCAACTGCAAGAACTTCATTAGAAATCATATCCATTAAAACCTCGAGATGTTGATTGGTACGAAATTGTCCATATGGAAACTCCAACAAAAACGTCAATTGATTTCCGACAACATTTACCAAATATTTCGCCCACTGCGCTTTCTGAATATCATCCGATAATTGATTTGGAATTTCAGCAACATTCATCAATTCATGTAAATCGACTAATTTATCATGATTAATTGAATCCATTTTCCCAAAAATAATTTTTCCTATACTCGAAAACGTCACGCGATTATCAACTTTTACAGCATCCATATATGCAACTGCATTCACCACACGATCCCATCCAAAATGATCTGCCAAAACACGTTCAGAAGAAATTCCGTTCATCAAACTTACAATCATTGTGTTTTCACCAACAAAAGGCTTCATATCTTCTATCGCTTGCTGTAAATGTGAACTTTTAACGACTAAAAATATATAATCTGGATAATTATTCTCCTCGATTTTTGTGACATAATTAAAATCATACGCTTTATCATTCACAAAAATTTGCGATTTTTCGTATCGATTTTTTCGCTCCTCATCTACAATTACACTTACAATTTCTGGATTATATTCATAAAAACTCGCTGCATATTTTGCTCCTAAAGCTCCCAATCCAAGAAAATAAATTGATTTCATTTTTTTGTTATTTAGAAGATAAATTTAAAATAAAATCTACAACATTTACGAATTAAAGTCTTTGAAAAAATTTAATATTTCGGTTATAATTAGTTTTGATAAACTTTTGACAATTCTTTTGGATTGAGATACAAATAATAAATCAAATTACGCAAATCATCAAGGTTTGAGCTAGAATCTACAGCTATTTCATTCTCTTTTTGAAAATTCTTTTTCAATACATCATACAATTGATTTATTTTCTTCCAATTATCTTTTGCAGCAATTTTTTCAACAGATTTATTATTCGCAGATTTCGCTAATTGTGAGGGCATTTTCTGAATCGCTTCAAATAAAACATATAGATTGTTGACATGATTGATATAATTGTATGTTTCATTTACGGCAAAATAATTCAGAAGAGTTTTCTCTTCATCCGAAATTTTCAAGCTTGAAATTAACATCATTTCCTCACCTAACCATTCATAAGCCGACAATCCAATTTGAGAAGCATTTGACGTCACAACCATTCTTGGAATTGGTTCTGCATTTGCAATTTTATTTAAAGTAAATCCTGTTTTTTGATTCAGAATATTCAATCGATTATTTGCAGGAGCAAGACATTCAAAGCATAATCGCAATTGTATCCTAACGCAATAATCTCTTCAAATTCAGAAAAAATATCGGCAGAAGTATCGTTGTTAAAACTCTCAAAATTTTGCAAACAATTATCTTGATATTTTTCTATAAAATCATTCATAGAAGAATAATCTTTTTTATCATCATCCCAAATAAGATTAAAATTATAAGCAAAAATATTCACAAATTGCATCGTTTTACTTTGAGGATTTTCATCAACAAATTTTTGATATACTTCTACTTTAGGAGATTCTATATCGTAATCATCCATCAACGCAATTAAAAATCGTTCATTGATTGGAGTTTTAGTTCCAAATTTCTTTCCAACTGACTTTTTAAATTTCTCTTTATAATCAACAAAATATGATTTTTGATTATCATTCACCACAAAATAAACTTCGAGTTCAGAAAGAAGCCCAACTTTTTTGCCTAATTCTATATTATTATCCAACATATATTTTTCGAAAGTAGAATAATCAATTCCTTTTTCTTTCGTTTTTTCTAAGATCGTTTCATCAGGATAAACTCTCGAACCAAAAGGTAAAGAATATAAAAAAGGTCCATCTGCAAAAAGTTGAACTGAGGTGAATAGAGTCAATAGAAAAGTAAAAAGTAGTTTTTTCATAAGGTTGATTTTTATATAATTAGAAATTTTATTGAATATTTTTTCAATTTTTAGATGATTTAACATGAATAAAATTTATTATTAAAGCATTTTCTTTATATTAATTCAAACAAGACAATTCTTCAAATTGTTCTTTTAGAAAATAGTTTTTACATATATTTAACAAATTAATACATCACACGTGAGTCAAATAAATAATACTGAAGAAAAAGAATTACAAAGAGGCCTTACTAACCGACATATTCAATTGATTGCTTTAGGTGGCGCGATTGGAACTGGTTTGTTTTTAGGAATTGGACCTGCTGCTGTTTTAGCTGGACCATCTGTTATTTTGGGATATGCAATTGCAGGAATTATAGCCTTTTTTATTATGCGCCAATTAGGAGAAATGGTTGTTAACGAGCCTGTTTCAGGAAGCTTTAGTCATTTTGCATATAAATATTGGGGATCTTTTGCTGGATTTGCTTCTGGTTGGAATTATTGGATTCTTTACGTTTTAGTAAGTATGTCCGAATTGACTGCAATCGGAATTTATGTACAATTTTGGTGGCCAGAAATTCCATTATGGGCGTCGAGTTTGTTCTTTTTTATTGTGATTAACGCATTGAATTTAGGCTCAGTAAAAATGTTTGGTGAAGCTGAATTTTGGTTTTCTATCATCAAAGTAATTGCCATTATTGCTATGATAATCTTCGGAGCTTACTTATTAATAAGCGGAACTGGAGGTGAACAAGCAACAATACAAAATCTTTGGAACAACGGAGGTTTTTTTCCAAAAGGTTGGTTATCTGGTAATAGCGAAGGCGGTTTTAGTGGATTATTCGCCGCAATGGCTCTTATTATGTTTTCTTTTGGAGGTTTAGAATTGATTGGCATCACAGCTGCTGAAGCTAAAAATCCAGAAAAAACAATTCCAAAAGCAACCAATCAAGTAATTTATAGAATTTTAATCTTCTATGTTGGAGCATTAATTATCTTATTTTCGTTAGCTCCTTGGGAAACGATTACGGATAAAAGTAGTCCTTTTGTAATGGTTTTTGAGAATTTGAATCATTTGAAACTAAATATTTTTGGTAACACAATTGATTTTTCAAGATTAATTGCCAATGCACTAAACATTATTGTTTTGACGGCTGCTTTATCAGTTTACAATAGCTCTGTTTACAGTAATAGTAGAATGTTATATGGTTTGGCAGAACAAGGAAATGCGCCTAAATTCTTAAAAAAATTAAACAAAAATCACGTCCCTGTTATGGCGATTTTAGTTTCATCTTTTTTCGCAGCAATTTGTATTTTAATTAATAAAATAATTCCAGAAGATGCATTTCATGTATTGATGTCTTTAGTGGTTTCTTCGTTGGTAATTAACTGGATTATGATTTCGATAACACATCTTAAATACCGAAAACAAAAGAATTTGGAGAATACAAAAACATTATTTCCATCTTTCTTGTATCCTATCAGTAATTATATTTGTCTAATTTTCTTATTTGGAATTTTAGTGATTATGTGGTTTACAGGACTTAAAATTTCAGTAGAATTAATTCCAGTTTGGTTGATCTTCCTTTACATCGCTTATCGAATTGTAAAAGAAAATAAAAAGACTAAGAATTCTTGATAAATTTTAATTTAAAATAGTTCATATAAAAGCTTCAAGATTACTTGAAGCTTTTTAATTTTACATCATGAAAAAAATAGTTGTTGGATTCATTTTGATGATGAGTTCTATTGTGTTTTCACAAGAAATTTATCAAGTTATAGCGCAAGAAGGATTGACAGTTAGAACAAGTCCGAATGGAAAACGAATTGGTAAAATTCCGTATGGATATCCTGTTAAAATTTCAGAAAAAGGTGAAGCGTTTGCAATTAAAGATAATGGGAAAGCAAAAAGTGGAAACTGGGTGAAATTAGATGTTAGCTCGTCTAAATTAATTTTGGATGAAGGAGTTAATGATTCTTCTGCTCAAGGCGATTTGTATGCGTTTAGTGGTTATTTAATCACACAACAAAATTTTGTCAATCAATTCGAAACAGAAATTTCTACGCACCCAGCTTTTAGCGAATTTTATTTAGCAACAGCTTACAAATGCTTCGCAATTAAAGGCGACTTTTTTGGTGACGGTGTGGTGGATTATTTATATAGAATGATTGATACAAAAGGAAATATCCGTTTATTTATTGTGAATAATATGAAAAAAGGAAGTCAAATTTATGGTTTGGGAGGAGCAAAAGATCCGTTCAAAATTACAAATTATGATTTCGGAACGTTGATGATGATTCCAAAAGGAACGCCACTTTATTCGAATTATAAAGATGGAGTGAAACGAAATTTAAATGGAGTTTCTAAAAATGAAATCGTAACTTTAGATTATGATGCGATTTATGTGCATCAAGATAACGCAAAAGAAGGCGGATTTATTTACCGAAAAGATGGTAAATGGAATTGGCTGAACCAAAAATAAAACTAAAATAATTATGCAAAATATAGAAGGTAAAGTAGCTTATATAACGGGGGGAACAAAAGGAATTGGATTAGGAATTGCAAAATCATTGGTAGAAAATGGTTTGAAAGTGGCAATTTCTGGACGAAACATTGATGATGTTGAAAAAGCTCGTCATTATTTAGGAAATCAAAATGTATTGGCTATTCAGTCGGATGTGAGACATTTCGAAGATGAACAAAATGCAATTGAGCAAATTATTTCTGCGTTTGGACGTTTGGATATTGTGATTGCAAATGCTGGTTTAGGAAAATTTGCGCCAGTTGATGAACTTTCTTTAGAAGATTGGAATGCGATGATTGATACTAACCTGACAGGAGTTTTTCATACAATAAAAGCGTCTGTTGAAGCACTAAAAGTTTCGAAAGGATATTATATTTCGATTGCTTCTTTGGCGGGAACAAATTTCTTTGCGAATGGAGCGGGTTACAATGCTTCGAAATTTGGCGTTGTCGGTTTTACCCAAGCAGCGATGTTAGATTTGAGAAATTATGATATCAAATGTACAACGATTATGCCTGGTTCTGTGACTTCAAACTTTAATGATCATGTGCCAAATTCGGAGGATGGATGGAAAATTCAGCCCGAAGATTTAGGACAAATGGTAGTTGATTTATTGAAAATGAATCCAAATGTTTTGCCAAGTAAAATAGAAGTTCGTCCTACGAAAACAAAATAATTTAAAGATCTCGATAAGAGATCTTTTTTTATGAAAAAAATATTTCGTAATTACCAATAGTTTACATAGTTTCGTGGAAAAATAAGAATACAATAAAGGTATTTTTTTAACGAGCACTTTTTAATGAATTTTAAAAAATCAGTCAATCATTTTCGTCGTACAATTATGCGTCGATTAACAGGAGGAATAGGTGATGGTAATTTGCCAAAGATAGACAAAGAAAAACCTCTTGAACTTAATAGAGTACTGATAAACAGACCCAATCAGCGTTTAGGAAATATTCTATTGATTACACCTTTGATTCAGGAAATTATCCGATATAATCCTGGTGTTAAAATTGACTTATTTGTAAAAGGTAAGGTTGCTCCGATTATTTTTGAGAACTATCCTCAAGTTGATCAAATTATTGAATTACCTAAAAAACCTTTCAAAGAATTGATTCAATACGCTAAAGTTTGGCTAAAAATCAAAAAAAAGAATTACGATTTAGTCATTAATGTTGATAAAAATTCATCTTCAGGACGACTTTCAACTTCTTTTGCGAATTCTAAGTATAAAATTTTTGGAAATGAATTTGAAATGAATTCGAATCAAGAAATTCATATTCATCAAGCGCAATATCCAGTTTATCTGTTTAGAAAATTCATAGAATTATTTAAAAATAAAGAAGGGAATTTAGATATTCCAACTCTAAATATTCAGCTAACAGAGAAAGAATCTTTGAAAGGAGTAGAAATGTTAAATGAATTGATTCAAGATCCTTCAAAGAGAACGTTGGCGTTTTTTACGTATGCAACAGGTGTAAAATGTTATGATGAGGAATGGTGGATAGAATTTTATAATTTATTTTATCCAAAATATTCGCAAGAATATAATCTAATTGAAATTTTACCTGTCGAAAATATTTCGATGTTAAATCATAGATTGCCTACTTATTATAGTAAAGATGTGAGAGAAATTGCAGCGTTGATGAAAAGTTGCGAATTTGTGATTGCAGCCGATTCTGGTATGATGCATTTGAGTTGTGCTGCGTCTACAAAAACAATTGGTTTGTTTAAAGATCAAAGCTTCTTAGAGCGTTATAAACCTTATGGAGTAGGAAATGCTGTAGTCTTGATTAATAATCAAGATAAGAGGATTCTTATTCAAGAAATGGATAAATTATTGGTTTAAAAAGCTGTTTTTTATCATTGAATAAAATTTATATTGATTTGATATAGAGTAAATTAACTTCTATAAAAATATTTTAATTTCGTTTGATAATTTCATAGCTTTGTCCTTTGAAATAATATAAAAATGTCAACAGAGTTTACAATTGTTATCCCAATTTATAATGAGGAAGATAACTTGATAAGATTGGAAGAAACAATGAATCAATATCTGTCAAAGTCAATAAAACAGACTGAAATTTTATTGATTAATGATGGTTCTAAAGACAAAAGTTTGGCTCTTATGAAAGAGATTTGTAGTAGAAATCAAGCTTTTCATTATATTTCTTTTGACAAAAATTATGGCTTATCTGCTGCTATAAAAGCTGGTTTTGATACAGTGAAATCTAAATGGGTTGGTTATATTGATGCAGATTTACAGACAGATCCAGAAGATTTCAATAAATTATTAGAGTTAGCAGATCAATTTGATTTGGTGACTGGTGTTCGTGCAGATCGCAAAGATTCTTTCGTGAAAAATATGTCATCTAAAATTGCCAATTCTATTCGTAGAGCATTTACCAATGACGGAATGGATGATACAGGTTGCCCATTAAAAGTTATAGATGCTGAAAAAGCGAAAAAAATTCCGATGTTCAAAGGATTGCACCGATTTTTACCAGCTATGATTTTATTACAAAACGGAACAGTAACTCAAGTTCCTGTCAAACATTTTCCACGTATAGCAGGCGAATCAAAATTCAATTTATGGAATCGTTTATTAGGACCGTTAATGGATTGTTTTGCATTTGTTTGGATGAAGAAAAAATACATCAATTATAAAATTCAAGAAAGAGCATAATGCCAAATTGGGTTATCATCAGTATTGGATTTCTTGCACAAGTACTTTTTTCGAGTCGTCTTATTTTACAATGGATTGTTTCCGAAAAGAATAAAAAAGTTCTTACACCAAAATTATTTTGGGAAGTTAGCTTGTTTGCCTCTGTTTTGCTATTTTTATATGGTTATTTGCGTCATGATTTTTCAATTATGTTGGGACAAACATTGACGTATTATATCTATATCAGAAATATTCAACTTCAAAATCATTGGAAAGAATTTCCAAAAATAGTACGTATTTTTCTGTATATTTTTCCTGCATTAATTGTTTTTTATGGCTTCAATAACGGAATTTTTGATGTAGATTTATTATTCAAAAACGAAAAAATTCCGATGTGGCTTTTATTTTTAGGAGTCGTATCTCAGGTACTTTTTACATTTCGTTTCGTCTATCAATGGATTTATTCCGAACGAAAACACGAATCGCAATTACCAATGGGATTTTGGGCAATTAGTTTAACAGGATCATTGTTGATTTTAATTTACGCGATTATTCGAAAAGATCCCGTTTTATTTGTTGGTCATTTTATGGGATTTATCGTTTATGCTCGAAATATATTAATCAAACGAAAAGAAAAAAATGGTTCAGTGGATTAAGCAAAATTCAGTTTTATTTTTAATCATCGTAACAATTTTGATGTTGTTTGTCAATCTTGGCGCTTTACAAACCAACATTATGGAAGCTCGAAACATTATTTCGGCGCGAGAAATGGTACACGATGGAAATTGGATTTTTACCACGCTTAACGGTTTGCCTCGTTATGAAAAGCCACCTTTACCAACTTGGATTACAGCTGTTTTTGGAAGTGTTTTTGGTTTCGAAAACTTTTTTTGGCTACGCATTCCAGTTGTTCTAATTACCATTTTATTAGTCGTTTGGTTCTATAAAACATTAACGCATTTCGATTTAACAAAACAACAAGTTGTTAATTCTTCATTGGTTTTAATCACTTCATTTTACGTGTTTTTCTCAGGGAGAGATAACAATTGGGACATGTACACGCATAGTTTTGTGATGGGAGCAATATTGTTTTTGGTGAAAGAATTTCAATCATCAAAATTTAATTTATTCAATTTTATTGCTGCATTTTTCTTGTTGGCTTGTTCGATAATGAGCAAAGGTCCAGTTTCGTTGTATGCGTTATTTTTACCTTTTTTAATTGCCTATTTTATTGTTTATAGATACAAATTAGGAAGAAATTTAGGAATTACAATTTTAACGATAATATTAGGTTGTGTTGTAGGATTTGCATGGATGATGTATGTGAAATATTTTGATCCAGAACATTTTTTAGCGGCTTCTCAAAAGGAAGTGAACAATTGGCATAGCTATAATACTCGCCCAATTTATTATTATTGGAGTTTCTTTACGCAATCTGGTTTATGGACAATTCCGGCTTTGGTAAGTTTGATTTATCCCTATCTAAAGAATAAAGTTGCAAACAAAAAAGCCTATCAATTTGCTTGGTTATGGACGATTTTATCGGTGGTTTTATTATCTGTAATTCCAGAAAAAAAATCAAGATATTTATTACCAGTTTTAATTCCTTTAGCGATGAATATTGGCTTTTATATCGAATATTTACGATTAGAATTCAAAAATTTATCAAATAAAACTGAACGATATTTTACCAATTTTGCGTTTGGTTTATACGGAATAATAGGAATCGCAATTTCAGTTGGTGTTTTTATTTATACAAAAGATCGTTTGTCAGAATTTTTGGTTTGGTCGATTCCTTTTGCTGTCGTAGGATTAATTTTAGGAATCTCAATTTTTAAAGGATTAAAGATAAAATCATTCGAACAGATATTTTACTCAACTATTTTATTGATGTGCTCAGTTGTTGCGTTTGGATTTCCACTTTCCAAATTAACTTTTTCCGAAGAATTGTATTCTTCTGCTAAAAATCTGAAAAAATTAGAACAACAAAATCAAATCAAAACATACGAATGGCAAAGTTTTGTTCCTGAAATAGTGTTGGATTATGGGACTTCAATTCCTGCAATTAACGATGGAAAGAAAACTATCTTTCCGAAAGAAGAGAAATTTGGAATGTTAGCAAGTCCGTCAGATTCTACTTTTTTTGCGGATCATTTCAATAATTATTCAATCAAAAAAATTGGTGTGGTCGATTTGAATCATTCTTCAAAAAATCAAAAAAATTATAACGATCGTATCCAAAGAAACTATTATTTGATTCAAAAAAAGTGATTAAATTTCGAGTAAAATTTTTAGCTTAAATTTTCGTTATTCTAATAAAATCTTTTGCAGTTTCGGATTCTATTTTTTCTATGTTTTTGGTTAGTGAACAGTTTTGTTTTTGCTCAACATTTTGGGTGGAAAAATCCTAATTTTAGACAAGATTCTGTTCAACTTTCTGATACGATAAAGCTGCAAAATAAAGGAATTTTGTCAGAAAAATTTCAAATTTTAGATTCAATAGGAAATCCAATTTCAAAAGAATTTTATACGATAAATTTTGAACGAAACGAGGTTTATTTCAATTCTTCAATCGCCAAACAAATGGTGAAAATTCAGTATTTTGTTAATCCAAAATTAGCCGAATCTGTTTTTTATGCCAAAAATCCGAATATCATTGTTAATGATGCAAAACCAGTTGATATTTTTCATCGAATAGAACCGAATTCAAAACAAGCGAACAAAGATGTTTTTGATGGTTTGAATAGCAAAGGATCAATGGTTCGTGGAATTCGTTTCGGGAATAATCAAAGTGCGTCTGTGCAATCTTCGTTGGATTTGGAATTGTCTGGAAAATTATCGGATGATATTACAGTAAATGCGGCGATTGCGGATAATAATGTGCCAATAGAATCGGATGGATACACGCAAAATTTGCAAGAATTTGATAAAGTTTACATCGAATTAGCCAGTAAAAATTCGAAAATTAGAGCTGGACATATTGATATTAATACCAATCAAGAACGAGATTTTTTCAATCCATTTAATCAAAAAGTAACAGGTTTACAATTGTCAACTCAGTTAAAAAGCGAAAAATCGTCGACCAATATTTTTGCTTCTGGAAGCATTACACGAGGTGAATTTATGCGTGTTAATTTTGTTGGACAAGACGGAAATCAAGGTCCTTACAGGCTTTCTGGAAAGAATAATGAATTGTATGTGATTATTATTTCGGGAAGTGAAAAAGTATATATTGATGGTGTTTTGTTGGAGCGTGGCGAGCAAAATGATTATGTAATTAATTACAATACAGGAGAAATTTCTTTCACTTCAAACCGATTGATTACCGCAAATACGCGTATTAATGTGGAGTATTTGTACAATTCTCGAAATTATTCACAAGTTTTACTTTATGGTGGAGCTGAATACGAATCGGAACGATTGAAATTGTCAGGTTTTTTCTTTTCTCAAGGAGATTCGAAGAATAATTCACTTGGAAATGATTTGACAGATGCTGAAAAGCAAATTTTGGCAAATGCAGGGAATGATCCAGATAAAATGTACACCATTTCTGCAGAGAAAACGACGTATGATTCGAATAAAATCTTGTATCGAAAAGTAAATCAAAATGGATTAGATATTTTTGAATATTCGACGGATCCAAACGATGAATTGTATCAAGTGGCTTTCACGTATGTTGGCGCTAATCAAGGAAATTATCGACAAATAAATGCGAATCAAAATGGGAAAGTCTTTCAATATAACGAAGCAATTGCTGGAGTTTTACAAGGTGATTATGAACCAATAAAGCAATTAATTTCGCCTAAAAAGTTGCAGATTTATACGTTGAATGGACAATATCAATTGAGAAATAATGGAAATGTTGGTTTTAATTTAGGTTTGAGTAATTATGATCAAAATTTATTTTCATCGATTGATGATCAAAACAATTCTGGTTTAGCAACTCGTGTTTATGGTGAAAAAACATTTTCTTTCAAAAATTGGAAAATTACACCTTATGCGGAATGGAATTTTATTAATAAAAATTATAAAAGTGCAGAGCGTTTACGAGCTGTTGAATTTGCACGAGATTTTAATTTGGAACAAGAATTAAGTGGCGTAAATCAGAATTTTATCACAGCAAAAATCAATTCATCTTGGAAAGAAAAATTTAATGCACAATATAAATTCGATTATCTTGAAAATACTGGTTTGTACAAAGGTTTGAGAAATCAACTTGATGCAAATTATAAAACTGAAAAAGACGAAATCGTTGCGCAAGCAAATATTTTATCAACAAAAGCAACGCTTCAAAATACCAATTTTGCGCGTTATATGGTAGATGGAAAACGAAAAATTGGAAATAAATTTTGGGTTGGAGCGAGAGTTTGGGGCGAGAATAATGACATGGATGATTTGACAAAAAATCAAAAATCAGATTTAAGTTTTAAATGGAATGAATTTCAGTTGAAAGGAGGTTTTGCAGATTCGCTTGGTCATAAAATCGATTTGACGGTTTATCAACGTCAAGACGATTCGGTTCGTTTAGGGACTTGGCAAAATATTCAACAAAGTAAAGGAGCTATTTTTAATTCAACATTAATACAAAAACAAAATCATCAATTAAATTTAAATTTCCATTATCGACGAGTTAATTATCAATTTTTAGATGCGCCGAACGAAGATTTTATGACAGGAAGCGTAAAATGGTACAAAGCTTTTTTCAATCAAGGTTTACAATTAAATGTAGATTATGAAGTGGGAAGCGGTGTGGAACCGCAGCGTGAATTTCAGTATGTAAAAGTTTCGGATGGAATGGGAATTTACAAATGGACGGATTATAACGGCGATGGAATTGAGCAAATTGACGAGTTTGAAGTGGCAGAATTTATCGACCAAGCAAATTATATTCGCGTGTATACGAATACAATCGAGTATTTGAAAACGAATAAAAATCAATTCAATTTTACGTTGCGTTTTCGTCCAAAACAAGTTTTTAATACCGAAAATGAATTCTGGAATCGTTGGATGTTTCAGCAAAATATCTCGGCAAGTAACTCGTTGCGCAAAGAAGGAACGACGTTAGAATGGAATCCTTTTACGAATTCGGCTCAAATTTTAGGTAAAACAAGAAGTATTCGTTCGTCGATTTTCTTTAATCAAGGAACACAATATAAATGGTCGTCAAATTTTATTTACAATCAACAACAATCCCAAACGTATGTTTACACAGGTTCTGAATACCGTGATTCAGACAGTTATTTGTTGCAAGCGCGTTATAAGATTTTGCAAGATCTAATCGCAAGTTTCGATACTGAATATATGGTGATTAACAGCGATTCTGAATTATTTTTGAGTAGACGATATAAGTTAAATAATCTTCGTTTATCACCAAAAATTACGTATCAAACAGAAAAAAATCTTGTTGCGTCGTTGTTTTATAATTATCAAAATAAGAAGAATGTTTCGGGTGAAGAGCAATTAAATCAGTCGGATTTGGGAACAGAAATTCAATGGAACGGTTCGGATAAAATGAGTTTGTTGGGAAGTTTTAGTTTTATCAACAATAAATTTATCGGAAACCAAGAATCTGTTGTTGGAAATCAAATGATGGAAGGTTTGCGCGCTGGAAATAATTTTGTTTGGCAGTTGCAAATCCAACGGCAAATCACAAGTTTTTTGCAATTGAATATTTCGTATGATGGACGAAAAACCGAAGAAAATAAGCCAATACATACGGGAAGTGTGCAAGTGCAAGCGAGGTTTTAAATGAGGCTGTCTCAAAAGACAGTCTTTTTTTTGTGATTTAATCTGATGAATCTAATTTTTTGCCTACAAAATTAGATTTTATAGTTCAAAATTAATTTTAAGCGGCTAAAAATGTAAAAATGACGATAA
>Ga0207791_1000020_pt1 | contig 117004 bp, 114 predicted proteins | sample HigsolmetaGSP16D_FD_184844 | JGI IMG/M metagenome (GOLD analysis project Ga0207791, IMG submission 184844) | High solid enriched microbial communities from the Joint BioEnergy Institute, USA - SP1-6-D (SPAdes) | ecosystem: Engineered > Bioreactor > SSF (Solid state fermentation) > Aerobic >...
AATTTGGTATAACAGAAATAGAAGACATAAAGCTTTGAATTATAAAACTATTTTTGAGTTTAATAATAATTTACAATTTTTAAAAAATGTAGCTTAACTTACACTGGAAAATTCAGGGGGATATCCAGACGCAATTTCTGGCTTAATAATAAAACAATATATCTTATGGTTAAAAGGCGATAAGACGTCATGGAAAAAATGGGAGGAAGAAAATCCTATTAAATAAAAAAATCGGGATTTACCCGATTTTAGATTTTGCAATTACTTTGCGATACAATTCTTCATATTGCGGAAGAATATTCGTTTTATCAAATCGTATCGCTTGTTCTTTTGCTTGATAACTAAACTCTGCCAAACGCTTTTCGTCCTCTAAAATATAAATCGCTTTTTCTGCCATCATTTCAATATCTCCTACTGGGCAAACAAAACCAGTGACTCCGTTAATATTTACTTCTGGAATTCCGCCTGCATTGGACGAAATAACCGGAACACTTGCCGCCATAGCTTCAAGTGCTGCCAAACCAAAACTTTCTTGTTCGGAAGGTAAAAGGAATAAATCTGCCGCTTTCAAAACATCATTCAAGTCACTTACCATTCCAAGACTTTTCACTTTATCTTGAATTCCAAATTCTTGAATCATTTGATCCGCCATATCCCATTCAGGACCTTCTCCAGCAATAATCAATTTCGATGGAATTTGTTTCTGGATCAAATTAAACGTTCCAATTACATCTTCAATACGTTTTACCTTTCTCAAGTTTGAAGTGTGCAAAATTACCTTCTCTTTTGGTTGCGCAAAATTATCACGACAACACACACATTTCTCTGGCAAATATTGATCATTATCAATAAAATTTGGCACTACTTCTATTTCATTTGTAATGTCAAATGCTTGTAAAGTATCTTGTTTCAAACTTTCGGAAACTGACGTTACAGCATCCGATTCATTGATCGAAAACTCAACAGCCGTTTTATACACAGGATGTTTCCCTACCAACGTAATATCTGTTCCGTGCAACGTTGTTACAATTGGTAATTTATACCCCTTTCGAGCCAACATTTGTTTCGTAAAATACGCCGCATACGCATGCGGGATCGCATAATGTACATGAACCAAATCTAATTCGTAATGCAAAACTTTATCATACAAAATTGTACTCAACGCCAAATCGTATGGCTGATATTGAAACAATGGATACGTTTCGACATGAATTCGATGAAAGTATATATTTGGTAATTTGATGTTTAATCTCGCAGGAACATTTGTGCTAAAAAAATGTACTTCATGACCTTTTTCCGCTAAATCCATTCCCAGTTCTGTTGCCACAATTCCACTCCCTCCATAGGTTGGATAGCATACAATTCCTATTTTCATTCGCGATTTTTATTTAGACAAATTTAAGGTAAAATTGCTTCATAAATTACTTGTCGAATATTTTCTCTCACTTTTTTAATGGAAAGATAATTTGGTTCGACGGTTTCATTGACACGATTCGAAAGAAAAATATACACTATGTTATATTTAGGATCAGCCCAAACCATAGATCCAGTAAAACCTGTATGACCAAAACTTTCGACAGATGGGCCAACTTTAGAAATATGTTGCATTTTATCAAAACCAGCTCCACGATGATTTCCTTTGAATTGTTGTTTTGTAAATTCCGCAACTATCTCTGGCTTCAAATAAACCTCATCGCCATATTCTCCACCATTCAAATACATTTGCATCAATTTTGCCAAATCAATCGAGTTAGAGAATAAACCAGCATGACCAGCAATTCCGCCCATCATCGCAGCTCCTTGATCGTGTACAAAACCATGTACCAATTGATTTCTATAGGTTTTGTCGTATTCGGTTGGAATAATATCTTCTAAACTAAATTTTTCTTTTGGATTAAAAGTTGTGCGATACATTCCCAATGATTGATAAAATTTTTCTTGTGTCAATTGATTCAAATCTTTCCCAAAATCCTTTTCTAATTTCTTCTTGAAAATATAATAGCCTAAGTCTGAGTATTCGTATGATTTACGGCCTAAAGATGATTTATAAATATCTTCGTAAATCGTATCTTTAATAGAGTTGATAATATAAATGTTATCTGTAACTTTTATCTGATGTTCCTCATCTTGCTTTCTCGAATAGAAATCTAAATATAATCGCGCATTTTTTACATTGACAGTTTCATTGTAAAAACCAATCCATGGCTTAAGACCAGCTTGATGCGCTAATACTTCACGAACTTTTAAGGAAGATTTGTTCGAGTTTTTTGCATCATTATCAATTTCTCCAATTGTTTGCTCAAGGTTTAATTTTCCTTCGTTTACCTCCAGCATCAACAAAGGCAACGTCGCCGTCACCTTTGTTACAGAAGCGACATCATATAAATCTGTCCACTTCACTTTTTTTAAAGAATTTTTATCTTGAGTTCCAAAGCTTTTATCATACACGATTTTCCCGTCTTTTGCGACTAAAATTTGCATTCCAGGCGTGTAATGATTTGCAATTGCTTCTTCGGCAAGTTTATCTATTTCTAAGAGTTTTTTTTTCCTAAATTCACATTTTCAGGTGCAGTAAATCCTAAACGTTTGATGTGTTTTGTTACAATTCCTTGCCCTTCTTTCAAGTTTTGATTGATATCTACCGGAAATGTTCCATCTGCATCAATTGCTCCAAAAATAACTTGCGCAGCAGCTGCTTGCGCATCTTTTGTATTTTGATAATGAACTGTAACCGCATCTAAATTTGATAAATCAAGATCTTTCAAACCATAAGGACTTGTGAATAATGAGAAGATTTTCTTTTTATCTTTTGGTAATGCTTTCAAAATTGCTTTCGAGTTATCTGACAATTTATATGGTTTGTAAACCGTTTCATTCGATAAAAACGCTCCCGAAATAATCACATCATAATCATTCAATAAATTGATCTGATTTGGATTTGAAATCTTCACCAACTCAACATTTGTATATTTTTGTAAATGTCTCAAAAATTGATCATAATCTGTTTGTTCAAGGGGAACAAAAGCTATTTTTTGATTCAATTTTTTAATTGGTAAAAGTTTGTGTTCATTCTTTACAACTGTCGAAGCTTTCTCAAAAATTTTAGTTGTTAACGCTAAATTTTCAGGAGAATTTAAATCTTCTAAAACATTTGCAGAATTTAAAGTTTTTATTTCATTTAAACCTGTAATATATTTTGCCATCAAAATTTTCTTCACACTTTCTTCTAAACGTGCTTCAGAAATCTGACCTTTATTTATTGCATCAATAATTTTTTGTTTCCCAACGTGTACATTTTGCGAAAACAATAAAATATCATTTCCCGCTACAAATGCTCTATAATCTACATCACCAGCAGGAAACATTTTTGCTACACCATCCATATTCAACGCATCTGTAATCACAATTCCTTTGAATTGTAATTCTCCTTTCAAATAATCTGTAATAATATTTTTAGATAAAGTTGAAGGTATTTTTGGATCTGGTTCTAAAGCTGGAACATTTAGATGCGCCACCATAATTGACTGTACACCTTCATCAATCATTTTCTTGAAAGGTGCAATGTGATATTTCTCTAAATCTGCTTTATTATCTGGAATCAACGGCAAAACTTTGTGCGAATCTTGATCTGTATTTCCATGTCCAGGAAAATGTTTTGCAGACGATAATACGTTTTGCGCACGCATTCCATCCATATAAGCAATTCCTTTTTCTGCAACTCGATCTGGATTTGAACCAAAAGAACGATTCCCGATAATTGGGTTATTTGGATTAACATTGACATCAACTGAAGGTGAAAAATTAAACTGAACACCCATTCTGTTCGCTTGTATACCAATTTGTTTTCCAACTTGATACACCAACTTATTATTGCGTAGAGCACCAAGCGTCATATTCCAAGGAAAACGCTCCACTCCTTTCAAACGCATTGCCAATCCCCATTCTGCATCCATTCCAATTAACAATGGAATTTTAGAAATAGATTGAAATTTATTTGTCAACTCAATTTGATGAGCCGCTTGATCTTGCATAAAAATTAATCCTCCGATATGTTCTTCTTCAATTAATTTTTGAATATCATTTTCATGCACCACATCTCTATTTGTATAGGCTGCAACGATAAATAACTGACCTACTTTTTCTTCCAATGACATTGAATTATACTTCTCATTCACCCATTTCATCTGAATAGAATCTTTGTACAATGGCGAAACGTGTTGCGCTTTCGAAGCTATAGGTAAAATAATTGTTAAGAATACGTATGCGATTACTCTTTTCATTCCGGAATAAATTAATTTTGCTTGTTTTTTCTTTTTTAGAAACATTTTTTAAAGGCCAATCAAGTTAGGATTGGTAAATTTATAGTAAATTGTCAAATTAAATAAATTTATATGAGTATTTTCAGTGTTGTACAGGATAGCATGTTGAATCATCCTGGACTAATAACTGTTTTTGGAGTTGCAGTAATTATTATGTTACTACTTGATTTAGGTGTTTTTAATAAAAATGCACACGCGGTTTCGAACAAAGAAGCGCTTACTTGGACTATCGTTTGGATTTCCTTGGCGATGATTTTTAGTGGAGTGATTTATTTCGTTTTTAAAGAAGCAGATGGACATGCATTTGCCATCAATAAATTTTCGCAATTCCAGGCGGCGTATTGGATAGAAAAAGCCTTATCCGTAGATAATTTATTCGTCTTCATACTCGTTTTTGGATTCTTTAAAATTCCAAAAGAATATCAACATAAAGTCCTTTTTTGGGGAATTTTAGGTGCTCTTCTTTTTAGAGCAATCTTTATTTTTGCAGGTGTTGAATTAATTAAAATGACTTATTTACCATCTTTTTCTATTGGAGATTGGCACTTTAATCTTGGTGATGAAGCAACTCATGCAAATTTTGAAGCAAAACAATTCTTCCGTCCAAATGTCGTTTTAACACTGTTTGGTTTCTTCTTAATTGTCGCCGGAATCAAATCTTGGAAATCAAGTGATGATGATGAAAATCAAGATTTATCACAAAATTTTGGTGTTAAATTGGTACACAAATTCTTTAAAGTTACACCGAATTTTGATGGAGATAAATTCTTTTCTGTTCAAAACGGAATTAAAATGGCAACACCACTTTTCGTCGCTTTAATGGTAATTGAAGTAACTGATTTGGTTTTCGCTGTAGATAGTATTCCTGCTATATTCGCTGTTGCTCCAGACGATCCTTTTATTCTATATTCATCTAATATTTTTGCAATTTTAGGACTTCGTTCATTATATTTCTTGTTGGCAAATTCAATGGATAAATTCAATAAACTACATTACGGCTTAGCGATTATTTTAAGTTTTATCGGAATTAAAATGATTATTATGCCATTCTATCATTTCGAATCGACTATTTCATTGTCAATAATTGGTGGAGTTTTATTAATAACAATTATTTGGTCGTTAATTTCGAATAAATCAGAGGTTAAGGAATAGATTATTATCTTCATATAATGATAAACCCCAAGATTAAATTCAATCTTGGGGTTTATTTTATAATCATTATACCTTACGAAACAACTTCTATCAAACTACCTCTTTCTTCATCTTTTGTGATTTGCAAAGCAACTGGAATTCGATCTTTTAATTCGTCTACGTGAGAAATAATTCCGACAATTCGGTTTTCTTTTTGTAAACTCATCAACGTTTCAAACACGATATTTACCGCATCTGCGTCTTGCGTTCCAAAACCTTCATCAATAAAGAAGAAGTTCTTTTCCGACTTCGCATTTGTTTGCACACTTTCTGCCAAAGCCAAAGCCAAACTCAAAGAAACTTGGAAAGATTGTCCCCCAGAAAGCGTTTTCACACTACGTGAACGACCTTCGTTCAAATAATCTATAATCTCAAAATCATTGTTGTCATTCATTTGTAAACTTAATTGATTTCTCGTCATTCGATGAAATCTCACATTTGCGTTATCACATAATTGTTTCAAATAAATTAACGAAACATATTGCACAAATCCTGCTGAATTAAACAAATTTCGCATCGTTTGTAAATTAGCCGCACGCTTTTTCAACTTTTCCAATTCAATTAACAAATCTTTCTTTTCTACAAAAGATTTATTCAATCGCTCAATTTCAGCTTTTATTTTAGTTACAACTTCAGTAGCTTCTTTCAATTGACTTGTCACAAAAATCAATTTTTCTTCTTGTATTTTATAAATCGTTTCATCAAAAGAAACTTCCGATAATTTTTGCTCTAATTCATGAATTAAATTTTTCAACGTTTCATACAAAATTCGAAAATCTTCCAACTCTTTTCTGATTTGAGAAACATTAAATTTCTGATTTAAAACAAATTGAACCTCTTCAATGTTTTGTATTTGATATTTTTCTAATGCTTTTTCTATTTGATTTTGATTAATAGCCAACTCTTCTTTTAACTCAATAAGTTGTTTTTCAACTAATTCAATTGAAGTTTTTTGAGAAGCTAATTTTGGATTCAATTGATTTAAACTTTCTGTAAATTGAATATAATCTTGTTCAATTTTTGTATTATTTAACTTTAAATCATTCAAATTTTGAAGCACATTTTCTGTTGTTTGATTTTGAAAATCTTCAAATTTCAAGACTTTCAAATTTGCTTGATTTTGCTTGATTTGAGAAGCTTTTTCAGCTTCTTCTAATCTAAATTTTTCTAAAGCATTTTTATATTTTTCAACAGATTCACGTTCTTTCTCTAAAGTTTCACGAAAAGTTTCAATCTCTTTATTTTTATCCGAAATTGTTTTGTCCAAAGCAACAGCTGCTTTCTTTTTTTCTTCAAATAATTCAACATTTTTCGAATCAAAATCTTTCCAAACAAACAAATTCAGATGATTTTCTTGTTCAATTTTCAGATCATTCAAAACTTGATTTTCTTGTGCAATTTGTTTTTCAATAAACTGTTTTTGATCAATCATTTTCTGAACTTCATTTTGTTTTTTCTGAAGCGATTTTAACTTTTCATCAATTTGATTTAATTCATTATTTACAACTTCAAATTTCGTGGAAATATCATCAATTTCAACAATATTCGGATGCTCTAAAGCGCCACAAAGCGGACAAGATTCACCTTCGTGTAAATTATGTGCAAAATGAACCAACTTTTGCTGAACTTCTAATTCATTTTTCTGTTTTTCAATTGATTTTTTAGTTGATTCAAGCTTTTCAAATTCAGAACTAAACCAATTTTCAAAACTTGAAATTTCAATATTATCTGTTTTGAATTGAGCTTCGAAAACATTAATTTGTTGCTTTTGCTCATCTATTTTAGTTTGTTGTTTCTGAATAGATTGTTGCAAATTTTGATTCTGAACAAACCAATTTCCAACCTCCATCAATGTTTGCGCATCTATTTTTGACTCAGCTAAAGTTTTGACTTCTTTTTCAGATAATTTGATTGAAGCTTCAATTTTCTGTTCATTTTTCTGAACCTCTTCAACTTCTTTCAAACCTTTTGCTGTTCTTACTTTTAACTTTTCTATCTCCTCTGAAAAAGTTAAAATTTGAACTATTAATTCTAAATCTGTTTCTTCTTTTCGTTTTATTGGTAAAGTTTCATAATCAGTTTTAATCGCTTCAATTTGGTTCGAAATTTCTTTGATTTGATTCTCGATTAAAGTCAGTTGTTTTTGTTGATTTTCAACTGAAATTGACTTTTCTTCAATCTGATTTGAAAGTTTTTTATGATTTTCTAAAAGTTGAGAAAACGCATTAAAAATCAATTCATAGCGCTCAATTTCAAGTTTTCGTTGATCCATTTCATTTTTCTGAACTGAAACTTTTTCAAAATCAATTTTCTTTTGTTTTAAAGTCTCAAAATCTGATTTCAACGCTTTTAAACGTTGAAATGATTCATTCATTTGATTATATTCTTCTTGAACTTGATTGGTAACTTTTGTTTGCTCAATCAAATTTTCTTCAAGCTCTTTTATTTTTTCTTCCGAAACTTCTTCAAATCCAGATAATTTCCCTTCTAGTTGATTCAAATTCGTTAAGTTTTGAGAATTTAAAGCTGCAACTTTATCTTGTAAATCATAACGATGAAGTCCAAAAATTTCCTTCATCATTTGTGTTCGATCTTTTGCACCCAACTCAATAAATTCCTTGAATTGCCCTTGCGGAATAATAATTGTTCGTTTGAAATTTTCGTAACTCAACCCAATTATTTCTTCTGCTTTCGAATGATTAAGCGGAATCCATTCATTGTCTTTTTGTTCATAAAAAACAACTATTGGCGATTTTACATCTTCAAAACGTTTCGAATTTCTTTTAAATTCACGTGTTGCTCTGAATAATTTTTGTTCAAAATTATAGAAATCAAACTCGATATATGCCAAATTCGATTTCAAATTCATCATATTGTAAGCACGCTTATCTTTGGAATTTAGACGTTCTGTTTCGCCATACAAAACGTACATAATCGCTTCCAAAATTGACGATTTTCCGGAACCTACATTCCCGAAAATTCCAAATAATCCTGCTTCTGTTAATTCAGAAAAGTCAATTGTTTGACGTTCTTGATACGAATAAAGTCCTTCTATGGTTAATTTTACTGGAATCATTATGAATTCAAAATTTCGTTAAACAAATCCTTTATTTCGTCGTTTGGTTCTTGATTTCCATTTTTCGATTTGAAATAATCTGCAAACAATTCCTTCATATCTTTTGTTTGATCTGCAAACTTATACTCAACCATTTCAACCTCTTGATTTTTAACTTTCGGAATCAAATGAATAATTCCATCATGTGATTGATAAATCAATTTTCGTTCATCAGCTTTCAAAAAAGAATCACTTTCTAAAATCAATTCAACCAACGCATTTTGATTTTCATTCAACCATTCTACAGCTAAATTTATATCATCAAAAGTTTTTCGAATAAGCGGTTTTCCATGCTTTAATTCAATTTTATGATAAGAAATAGTTTTATTTGGTTCTGCTTCTATTACCGAAACATACTTGGTTTGACCAGCTTCGGAAAAACTATAACACAAAGGCGAAGAGCTGTACACAACAGGTTTTTCTTCTGTTCCGATGTTCTTAAAACCATGCAAATGTCCAAGCGCTGTATATTGAATTTGAGGCGGAATAGCTTCGGAAAAAATCATATCTGCATTTCCAATTTTAATCGGTTTTTCGCCTTCTGGTTCCTCTAAAATTTCAGCACCTTTTTGGTTCATATACAAATGTGCTATCAATAAATTAACACCATTTTCGTCACAATATTCATCCGCAATATTTTTCCAATTTGTCGCTAAAACTTCATTCAATGCATCTTCTTTATTCTCTCCAAAATATTGTTTCAAACGAATTTCGTTTGCATAAGGCGTATGAATAATTCGAATCGGGTAATCGAAAGAATTTAATTTCAATTCAATCATTCCTTCTACAGATTTTAAAATTTTGAAATCATTTAATTCAAATTCCTGAATTTTTGCATTTGGATAACCAATCAAAATAATTCCACATTCGCGTGCCAACGGATCTGGCGCATCAATCAAACTTGGAGAATCGTGATTACCAGAAATCGCTACAACAGGACGTTTTCCGTTATTCGAAAGTCTTTTTAATGTTTTATAAAATAATTCTACAGCTTCCACACTTGGATTAAAATTATCAAATAAATCGCCCGCAATAAGTACCAAATCGACTTGTTGTTGATCTGCAATTTCGATAATCTCGTTCATCACTAAAATTTGTTCTTCTAATCGCGAAAAACTATCCAATTTTTTGCCCAAGTGCCAATCGGCTGTATGTAGAATTTTTATCATTATTCTTCCGTTTCTGGTTTATTTTTATCATTAAATCGTTGATTGATTGCTTTTAATCGAGCTTTGCGTTCAGCTTCGGCTTCTTGCGCTTTACGTTTCTTTTGATCTAACTTTTTCTTATGCGCTTTTTTATTTGCATCTGTATTTCTACTCATTTCTATTTGGTTTAAAATTAATTTTTCTCCACGCCAAATGATGTCGCAAAGTTAGATTAAATGATAAAGAATTGTAAATCTTTTGTCCAACTAAATTGAAATTATTAACTTGGCTAGAAAGTAATCGAATTTATTAATTTTAAAACATTTATAATGGGAAAAGGCGATAAAAAATCGAGAAGAGGAAAAATTGTGAATGGCTCTTATGGTGTAAAACGTCCGAGACATAAGTATTATTATGAGGAAGATGTTGTTGAAGAAAAACCAACCAAAAAAGCTAAAAAGTAATTTTTTGAAGCTGAAAATCAGGATTGATTTTCAGCTTTTTTATTTTATTCAACTCAACAATAATTTATCCAATGATGAGAATAAAATCTACAATTTAAGCCATTAAATATTGAGTTTATTTGTGCTATTAAAAAATAAAACATGAATATTTTTAAAAAGAATTACAACAAGCATTTTTGTATTATTGGTTGGATTAACACTTTTTAGTTGTAACAATGATGATGATTCAGGAATTACAGAGCAATTAACGCCAAGCGAAATTTTATCCTTTACTTCTTGGGAAACAACTAATGCTTTGAACAATAAAGGACAAAATGTAGCCTTAACAGACACTAATGTTTCTAATTTTGTAGGTTATACCTATTTCAAAAAAGATGATACATTTACTATGTTCAATTTAGATGATACGCCAAAAATGAAAGGAGATTGGTCTGTTTCTGAAGAAGGAAAAACAAGAACAATCGTTGCTAAAAATGATGCAGTAGAAGTTTTGTTTACACGAATTGTTGACATTACAGTTTTAACAAAACAAGAATTTACTTACAGAATTTATCCGTCTAATGATGATAAATCTGTTTATTTCTATATCGTACATACGCCTAAAGCTCACAAAGAGCCAACAAAATAGTGTCACATCAATATCATCCAAATATTTAAATTTAAAAAGCTAAGCGTCAATTGACACTTAGCTTTTTTTGTTATTATTTCACAAATTTATATTCAACATTATTCCAAAAAACATAAGCTCCTTCTTGTTTTAAACTTTCAGGCTTATCTATAATTCTTGGAAAAATATTGTCTTTTGTAATTTTTCCAAAAGAAGAACTTTTACCAGAAGCAGAACTTCCATTTTCAGGATCTACAACAGCATAAGACTCAAAATGTTTGAACAAATAAAATGAATTTGTTGTTTTATCAATTCGACCCAACAATATTTTTCTTGAACCGTCAGTAGCATACAGATTATTTTCTTCTATAGTTGATTTAAATTTAGACGTTTTCAATTCTTCATTGATTATAATCGAATCTTTTTTCAATTCAATAGATTTGACAGAAGGATCTTCGTAAAGCGTCCACGTTTTCTTGAAAAAAGCTTCTGCTTCTACCGGATAATCTTTTCCGTTTATTCCTTTGTAATAGTATGCATCTAAAATTGAAACATTTTTATCGAATTTGAAAATTTCAGTTTCCGTTGGTTGAGGATTCGTAGGCTGTTCTTTGACTGGAGTTGTCACTTCGTCTTCTTGACAAGAAAAGATTACAAAAGCAGCAAAAAAAGGTAATAACTTTTTCATGTATGATTATTATTTATACTAAACAACCTCAAATCTATTCAAAAAGTATAAAATCTATGTTAAATATTCTTTGTTTCAAGCCAATTCTAACAAAAGTCATTAAATACAAAATCAACAACCTCATTATATTTACAGAAACAAAAACAACATGAAAGCAATTTTATTTGCCTTATTTCTATTATTGAATACTACAATTTTTGCTCAATCTCTTGAAATAAAATCGCCGAATAAACTTCCTAAAAATGATCAACGTACAAAGATATTTTTGGGCGGAACAATTGATATGAGAAATTCTGAAGATTGGCAAGCGAAGGTTTCAAAAGAATTGAAAAATGAAAAAGTCATCTTGCTAAATACTCGTCGTGATGATTGGAATACCGCTTGGAAGCCTGTGAAAGAAGAGCCCGAATTTCGCAAACAAGTGGAATGGGAGTTGAATGCATTAGAAAATGCAGACTATATTATTATGTTTTTTGGAAAAGATTCTAAAAGTCCGATTAGTTTGTTAGAAATGGGATTGTATGCAAAAAGTGGAAAACTTTTGGTGATTTGTCCAGATGGTTTTTGGCGAAAAGGAAATGTTGATATTACGGCAGAAAAATATGGTGTAAAACAATTTGATTCGATAGAAAATGTGTTAGATTATTTAAAAAATATTCTAAAATAATTAATTATAAGAGAGAGAATTAAGTTTTGAATCGAAAGGTTTAACATATAATTTTATTTCTCAAAATCTTATTTTAAAAATTTATGTTTTAGCTTTGAAACCGCTTTAATAGTAAGTTTTACAGATTATGAAACATAATGATTTGGAAATTAATCGGTTGATTGAACGATTAGAATCTTTAGGAATTTTGGTCGAAAAAATCGAGAGTTCTGGTTTTGGTAGCATGTTAAATTTTGAAATGATTTATCAACTTCCTGAACAAAATATTTCTAACGCTATCAATTTTAGACGTTTTGATATACAAGATGTTTATCTTTATTTCAAAGAGGCTGTTAATCAAAAAGGAGATTTACTTTTTATAGAATAAACGAAAAATGCTCAAGAATTTGAGCATTTTTTTATTTCAATTTTTGTAAGTCATTAACTGTATAAAACTTCATATCATTATTCTTCACAAACTTGCAAATCTCTTCTAAGGTTTTAAATTCAGTTTCATAATTATTAATTGCTTTTGCAACTGTTTTATGCGCGTAAAAAATGACTATCTTATTGTTATCCTTTGCATATTGCAACAACGAAATATAATAAGGCACATTAAAATGCTCGTAACTATTATCGATTCCTAAACCAAAAAATAACGGTTTATTTTGATAATAACAGTTCTGAAAATTAGGCGCTTCGTTTCCATAAGTTGTTCCTCTTAAGGTTTTAAAATGATTGAAAAGTAATTGACCCGATTCTACACTTCGATCGCCATAAGGATAAGAAAAATCGGTTACATCAAAACCTTTGTTTTTCATCAAACTTAGCATTGGAGCGATTTCTTTTTCAATAAATTCTTTTCCTCCAAATTCTTTTATATACTTTGTTGTATATACATGAATTAAACCATCCGCAGCAATCTCATTTCCGTTTTGTTGCAGATAAGTTAACTCACGAATTTGACTCTCCGAAAGCTTATCAAAATGCGTTACATAAAACGTTCCTTTCCAATTGTATTGTTTCAATTTTAAATTCGCATTGAACCATTCGTCCACATAATCATCATCAAATGTAAGCACCACTCCTCCTCTATTTGTAGATTTTTTTGTTTCTTTTATCGCATCTTATTCGTGTGTACAGCTATTCAACACAAAAATTGAAATCAGACAAACAAAATAATAGTTGAGTTTTAGCATTCTTTATCAGTAAGTTTTAGTAGTTAAATATATCGAAAAAGCAACTATTAAAATCAGAAATTTTTAAAATTAAGCAAATTTTAATTTTAGATGATTTTGAAGTTTTAAAAAAAAACCACTCAAAATTGAGTGGTTTAGAAAATACTATATTGTAATTTATATCTGCTGATACATAAAGTTTTCACCTAGATAAACGCGACGAACATCTTCATCATTTGCTAATTCTTCTGGCGAACCTTCTTTCAAGATTTTACCTTCGAACATAATATATGTTTTATCGGTAATTGCAAGCGTTTGCGATACATTATGATCGGTAATTAAGATTCCGATATTTTTATCTTTTAACGAACGTACAATTTTCTGAATATCCTCAACCGCAATAGGGTCAACTCCAGCAAAAGGCTCATCTAATAAAATAAAATTAGGTTCTGTTGCCAAACAACGTGCTATTTCGCAACGACGACGCTCACCTCCAGAAAGTAAATCACCACGATTTTTACGAACATGCTCTAACGAGAACTCTTCAATCAAAGCATCTGTGCGCATTTGTTGCTCTTTTTTGGAATGTTTCGTGAATTGTAAAACTGATTTGATATTATCTTCTACAGAAAGTTTACGAAAAACAGAGGCTTCTTGCGCCAAATATCCAATACCTTTTTGCGCGCGTTTGTACATCGCATCGTTTGTGATATCTTGTTTATCCAAAAAAACTTTTCCTTGCGTAGCCTTTACCAAACCAACAATCATGTAGAAAGAAGTCGTTTTACCAGCACCATTTGGTCCTAATAATCCAATAATTTCTCCTTGTTCTACTTGAAAAGACACATTTTTTACGACATGTTTTTTACCGTAATCTTTTACTAAATTCTGACCTTTTAATACAATTCCCATATCGCTTCAAAGATAGGATTTTTGTTATTTAATCGAGTTAATAATATCATATTTTGTGATGATATGATATTTTCCGTTTTCTAATTCTATTAAAACAGCTTGATTATCCTTTGTAATTAACTTCGAAACTTCTTCGATAGATGTTCCTGCTTTTACGACTGGATATGGTTTTCCCATTATTTCGTGAACAGGTTTTTCAGCAACATTTCTATCTTCTAAAAATGCTTGAAACAAATCTGATTCATCCAAAGAACCAACAATTCCATTCACGTCCATTACTGGAATTTGAGAAATTTTGAAACGACGCATACGATCAATTGCATGAGAAGCCAATTCCTCTGTACGAACCGTAACCAAAGGTTTATCAACATGTTCTTTGATTAAATCGACAGCTGTTTTGATTTCTTCGTCCAAATATCCTCTGTCACGCATCCAATCATCGTTAAAGATTTTTCCTACATAACGAGAACCTGAATCGTGGAATAAAACTACTACAACATCATCTGGTCCGAATTCGTCCTTCATTTGCAACAATCCTTTGATCGCTGATCCCGAAGACATTCCAACAAACAAACCTTCTTCTAAAGCTAAACGACGCGTATAAACCGCTGCATCTTTATCAGTCACTTTTGTAAATCCATCAATAATATCAAAATCTACGTTTTCTGGTAAAATATCTTCACCAATTCCTTCTGTTACATAAGAATACACTTCATTTTCGTCGAAGATTCCTGTTTCTTTATATTTTTTGAAAACTGATCCATACGTATCAACTCCCCAAATTTTAATATTAGGATTTTTTTCTTTCAAGTATTTCCCAACTCCTGAAATTGTTCCTCCAGTTCCAACACCAACAATAAAATGCGTTACTTTTCCTTCTGTTTGTTCCCAAATTTCTGGTCCAGTTTGCTCATAATTCGCAATTGCATTTGATGGATTATCATACTGATTGACATACCAACCATTCGGTGTTTCTTGAGCCAAACGTTTAGAAACTGAATAATAAGAACGTGGATCATCTGGCTCAACATCCGTAGGACAAACCACAACTTTTGCACCAACAGCGCGCAAAATATCCATTTTCTCTTTCGATTGTTTGTCTGTAATCACACAAATTAATTTGTAACCTTTGATCACAGCAGCCAAAGCCAATCCCATTCCTGTGTTACCAGAAGTACCTTCGATAATTGTACCTCCTGGAACTAAACGACCATCTTTTTCGGCATCTTCAACCATTTTTAACGCCATACGATCTTTACAAGAATGACCAGGGTTAAAATATTCAACTTTTGCTAAAACTGTACATGGTAAATCCTTTGTAATCTTATTAATTTTAACCAAAGGTGTATTCCCAATCGTTTCTAATATATTGTTTGCGAATTTCATTTTTTTCTAACTTTTAAATTAAAACATTAAATTTTATCTAAAATTAATAGCTTTTGCAGGTGTAATTTTAGATATCATATACGAAGGCAAAAGTAATACAATTGCACAAACTAATAACGCTCCTGCATTTAATAAAACAATTGTGCCAAAGTCTAAATAGACTGGAGCTGTTGATAAATAATAGTTTTCTGCTGGAAGTTTTATAATTCCGAAATATTTCTGAATGAATAATAATCCAAGTCCAATTACATTTCCAGCAATTAATCCTGGTAACATGATAAATAATGCGTAATTGATGAATAATTTTCGGATTCGCCAATTTGTCGCACCAAATGCTTTTAAAATTCCGATTGAATGTGTTCGTTCTAAAATTAATATCAATAAAACCATCACCATATTAATCACCACCACAAAAAGCATGATAAAAAGAATAATGACAATATTTTTGTCGAAAATCGAAATCCAATCATTAATCTGAGCAAAAGATGCTGTTGCTGATTCTGCATACAAATTATATGGAATATTTTCTTGCACACGCTTTGCAACTGGATCAATATTTTCGACATCATTTACAAATAGTTCGAAACCACCAACAGTTGTCGAATCCCAACGATTAAGGCGTTGCACATGCTTGATATCACCAAACATAATTTGATCGTCAAAATTTTTGATATCAGTTTTGAACAATCCAGAAATGGTAAATCGACGATAAATAGGCTTTGTATCTTCTTGAATAAAATACATCACAAACGAACTATCAACATCCAATTTCATTTCGTCCGCAATCTTTTTAGATAATAAAACCTCATCCATTATCGAATCTTTATTGATTCGAGGAAAATGTCCTTTTACCATAAATTTTTCGAAACGAACCGAATCATAATCTGTTCCAACTCCTTTGAACACCACACCACTAAAGTTTTCATCCGTTCGGATAACACCACTTTTATTGGCAATTGCTTGTACATGTTCTATTTCTGGAATCGATTTAAACTTTGGATAAAAAGCTTGATGAAGTGATAATGAATCGGAATTTAATGACGTATTACTATTATAGTTTCTAATCGTAATATGACCATTAAAATCGGCCAATTTTTCTTTGATTGCCATTCTTGCTCCAACACCAGTCGAAATTGTCACCAAAGAAACAATCAACCCTAATGCTACCGCAATTTGACCTACTCGAATAATAATACTCGATAAGTTATTTTTAGTATTTTTACCAAGCGCAATTTTTTTTGAAAACCACCAAGAAAAACTCAAATTATATATTTTTTATAAGATTAAAACTAACTTTAGGCTTTAAATTCGTCTAAATTCAAATGATTCAAAACGAAATGAAAAACTTTGTCAAATATACATCAATTGGTTTACTTAGTTCAGTTATTTTTTTCGGCTTTTCTACTCCAATTTTAGCTCAAAATAATACATCAAAAACGATAGATAATCATTCAACTATTCTTGTTGGAGCAGAAAATACAACGCAATATCTTTCGAAACTAAAAGGTAAAAAAGTTGGTTTAATTTCAAATCAAACAGGAATTGCTACAATTAATGGAACAACGATGCATACAGTTGATTTGTTGTTAAAAAACAACATAAATGTTATAAAATTATATTCTCCTGAACATGGTTTTCGTGGTGATGCTGATGCTGGAGCGAAAGTAAAATCTGGTGTTGATTCTAAAACAGGCTTGCCGATTGTTTCGCTTTATGGCGACAATAAAAAACCAAAAGCAAATCAAATTTCGGATGTTGATGTTTTGATTTTTGACATGCAAGATGTTGGTGCTCGTTTCTATACTTATATTTCCACTTTGCATTATGTAATGGAGGCTGCAGCTGAGAATGGTAAAAAAGTAATTGTATTGGACAGACCAAATCCGAACGGACATTATGTAGACGGACCAGTGATGAAAAATGAATATAAATCGTTTGTTGGTATGCACAATGTTCCGATTGTTTATGGAATGACGATTGGCGAATATGCACAAATGATAAACGGTGAAGGTTGGCTAGCAAATGGTGTAAAAGCAGATTTGGAAATTATTCCACTTATCAATTATACCCATCAATCCAAGTATAATTTACCAGTAAAACCATCACCAAATTTACCAAATGCTCATGCGATCAATTTGTATCCAAGTACATGTTTGTTTGAAGGAACAAACGTCAACGAAGGTCGTGGAACAGATATTCAGTTTCAAGTTTATGGTTCACCATTCCTAAAAAATATGCCTTATCAATATACGCCAACTTCAAAACCTGGTGCAACAAGTCCAAAATTCAAAGATGAAGTTTGTTACGGTGAAGATTTATCGAATGTTCCGTATCAATCTGCCATCAATTTAAAATGGCTTATTAATGCGTATAAAAACAATACGAAACAACCTTTTTGGACGATGAATGGTAAAAAGTTGTGGATTGATCAACTTTCTGGAACTGATGAATTGCGCAAACAAATAGAAGCAGGTTTATCAGAAGAAGAAATAAAAGCAACTTGGCAAAAAGATTTGGAAGCTTTCAAGAAAATAAGAACAAAATATTTGATTTATAAGGATTAAATTAATGCAAGTTAAAAGAAGCGTTCTTCAGAAGCTGTCTACAAATGAATTAAATTCTTATATCAAAGATGATTCTAGATTTGTTCCTGAAGCAATAAAAATAGCTTTCGAAATTTTAAAAAATGAACGAAATGTTCAGTTTTCTGAAATTGAAACAACTCGAATTAAAAATTTAATTTCATCTAAAATTATTTATCATGAAAAAGAAAAAAAGAAAAATTCTTTCGAACCAAATTTAGTTGAAGACATTGAGGAGAATAATGAAGTTCCAAAACTTCATACTAAAACTGAAATTGTTTTTCATTCAAGCGTATTTTTTTCTTTTATTGGAGCTGTATTATTCTATAAAAATCTAAAAAAAATTAAAGACATTATGCTCTTTCATTATGTCATTTTAGTTCTTTTTAGCCTTTTAATGTTAGTTTTTGATTATTATTTGTACGAATATATAGTTAATCATCAAGAAGAATTATCACATATTAAATACAAACGTTTTGGTAATTTCGGGATATTTATAACAATTCGTGGAATAGCAAATTTCATTCTTATTAGTTTAATATGGAATTACTTTTTTGGAAAAGATTTTAAGTATAGGGAATTAAAATAATTAAAAACGGAAGCCAAATTTGACTTCCGTTTTATATGTTTTAGAATGATTATTTTTCTCCTACAACAGCAGAAATAGATTCGCCTAATTCTTTTACTTTTTCATATAATTTTGTTGAACCTTTTTCAAATTCAATTGTAATTTTTCCTTCTCTTGCTTTTATTTCTAAGGAATCTCCTTCTCTCCAAACGTAATTTTTTCCTTCAGTCACTGGTTTTCCAAATACTTTTCCGATTTCTTTGATTGCATTTGCCGACTTTGGTTTATCAAAAATTGCTGAGTATGAATATACTTCGTTGCTATCACTCACACTAACTGAAACATTAGAATGAGTTGTTGAACTTGAATTTTTGCTAACTGATTGTGATTTAGCTGTTTGTCCGTTACAAGCAAAAGCTATTAAAGTTATTGCGATAAATAATGTCTTTTTCATATTTTTATTTTTTTATAAAATTCTGAAAAAGATTAATTTGCATTGGTTAATTAACGGTTAACGAAGCGTTAACACAAAACGAGCTACAAAATAATTGTAGCTCGTTTTTAAGTATTAAATTTATTTATATTTTTTGTCGCAAGAATTTTATCTCCAAGATTTTTAATTTTATCTACAATTTCTTGATTATCTGTACTTTTTTGAATCTCCATTTTAAGTGAATTATCATTCAAAATAATTTCAAAACTTCCTCGTCCAGTCCAGATATAACCAGATTCTTCCAAAATTCCTTCACCAAATTTTTTCTCGATTGTTTTCTTTATAATCTCTTTTTTATCCGAATTAAAAGTTCCTTTCATCGAGTAATAAGACTCCGTATTATTCGCTCTCAATTGTGCAAAAACTGCAAACGTTAATAACATTAAGAACAAGCTTAAATATTTTTTCATTTAAGGTCTATTATTTAAGATAAATATATGAAATTTTTCAGCAAAAAACATTTTATAATTCGTTTAATATTTCAATAGTTAAGAATTCTCCAGTCATCGAATCAAAAGAAAATAAACAGTTTAGACGACTATAATCATTTGCCAAACGATTTGGATCATTATTAATAATTCTTTGATAATCATTATTTTTACGAATCTGAGTTTCATCAACATTTCTATTCAAATCAAAAATATTTTGACCTTCATAAACCTTACAAATTGGATTTGGAGAAAGATAAAATTTAATCGAAACAATCATTTCATCAACAATTTTCACAGAAATGCCTTTTTCCTTGTACAATACAATTTTCCCTTGAGGAATATTTTGCTCTGAAATATCAGATTCAAATTCTGTTTGAAATGATTGAAACAATTCGTCATTCATCGATTTTCCGATCAATGAAAAATACTGATTTGGATTGGCTTGAAATAAGTTTATCATATTTTATAGAATTGATTTCATAAAAAAACCTTTCCAAAAATAGAAAGGTTTTGATTAATTATTGAGTTAAAAAACCTTAGTTTTCTTTCAAATAAACTCCGTCAGCTTCAAAATTATATTGCAACTGAGGTTTTGTTATTTTTGCGATTTCTTCTTTCGATTTTCCTTCATCTTCTGCATAATGACGTAATTTCTCTACAGAAATTTCACTTACAAAAGCTTTTCCGTGTACGACAACATTCGCATTTTCACCATCTAAAGGCATAAAAAATCCATAATCTTTGAAACGCACAAACGATTGTTCTTCGCCTTTTCCAAGATCAACTTTCATCCAACAACCTTTCTTTTTGCAAACAGATTCTATCGTCGAAACAAACTGAACATTTTCCAAAGAATCACCACTTTTCATGTTATCGTATAACTTTCCAAGTTCACTTTTCGTCAATGTATTTTTGATATCAAACGATTCTCCATACACTTGATACGCGTATAAATCGTCTATTTTAGCCGTTCCGTTATCTAAAATTTTTGATTGAACTTTCGAAGCTTTTTCAGTTTTAGCCTTCGTTTCTTTTTTTGTTTGTGCATTTGTTGTCAATACAAAACAAGTTAAAGCACAAAGAGTTAAAATATATTTTTTCATAAGAGTCTTATTTAGTTCAAATTTAAATAATTGTCCATTAACAATTTTATATTTGGATATGAATTTTCTAATAATTGAGGAATTTCATTCTCTTTTTTCCATTCAACCGATTCAATTCCTTCCTCAGTTTGCGGCAAAGGCAATTCAACACCGTCATAAAAAACTTCGAACCAAAATGTTTCTTTGATAATATATTCTCTCAAAAAATAAATGTGAAAAGTAGGCATCAAAAATCGTTTCAACTCTAAATTTGTCAAACTACATTCTTCTTCAATTTCGCGAATTGCAGATTCTTCTCTCGATTCTCCTTTCTCCATTTTACCTTTTGGTAAATCCCATTTCCCAAGTCTGAAAATGAACAAATAATCGTCTTGCGGATTACGAACAATTCCGCCCGCGGCTTGAATATGTTTGTAATATTTTAAGAATTTCGTCCAAACAACATCAATATCTTCACTAAAAATATTGACTAAAGCAGCTGCTTTTGATGATAATAAATGAAAAGATTCATCAAATTGAGCTTCATTTTGAAACAAAATATTTTTTGCTTCAGGATTAGATTGGTTGCTGAAAGTTAACAAACTTTCATTAAAAAAAACTTTGTACATTTGAACGATTTGTTACAAATTTATAAAAAACTCACAAGGATATGAAGGTAAATACAAATAAAGTCCGTTTTGCAAAAAATCAACAAGAAGCATACACTTTTTTGTTGGATATGAAGAATTATGAGCAACTGATGCCAGAGGATACAAAATCGTTTGAAATTCATGAATCTGGAAAAGGATTTACGGTTGGTGTTGGTGCTTTGCCAAAGGTTGGAATGCGTTTAAAAGAGACAGTTGAGCCATCGAAAATTGTTTTCGAATCTCCGGCACCTGCTTTTGAATATACTTTGACAATTTCTATTGATGCAGTTGATGAGAATTCGTCTGATGTTTCGTTAGATTTTGATGGAAATTTCAATATGATGATCGAAATGATGGCGAAAAAACCATTGACATCTTTCATTGAAACTATTGCAGAAAATTTAGGAAAAATAGGGTAAAACCATTTTTTCGGTAAATAAAATTTCTAAAACTGTTAAATAAACTTTATATTTTAAAGTTATTTAGCAGTTTTTTTATCTAAATTATTTTTTATGAAACACTTTTACTCAAAAATAATTCTCCTACTCTTTTTTACTTTTACACTAAATAGTTTTTTATTTGGTCAATATATTCAGGTAGATACATCTTTACCGAAAGAAGAATTAATTGATAAATTTATTGGAACAAACACAGGTTGTATTACTATTTCCAATATTAATATTTCTGGCTACAATAGAGCTTATGATGAAATAAGCTATGGTTATTTTACAAAAGGAACTAGTAGTTTTGATCTTTCTGAAGGAATTATTTTATCTACAGGGAAAGCAAAAGATGCTGAAGGTCCAAATTCATCTTTGCAAGATTTTTGGGGAAGTAATTGGGGAGGAGATCAAGATTTGATTGATATTTTGATAAAATCTAATTTACCTCATGATTATATTTTAAATGCAACTTATCTTGAATTTGATTTTATATCAAATCTAACAACAGATCAGATTAGTTTCGAATATATGTTTCTTTCAGAAGAATATCAATCAAGTAATTGCCAATACTCTGATGCTTTTGCCTTCTTAATCAAAAAAGCAGATAATTCTGAACCTTATCAAAATATTGCATTAGTTCCAAATACAACCATTCCTGTAACTTCATTAACCATAAATGGCGCAAGAGATTGTCCTCGAAACATATCGTATTTTGGAAGTTTTAATTCTGCAAATAATCCAACGAATTTCAATGGACAAACAAAAGTTTTGAAAACAAATGCGCAAATAGAAGCTGGTACAAAATATCATATCAAATTGGTAATTGCTGATCATGGAGATTCAAAAGGTCGTTATGATTCTGCTGTTTTCTTGAAAGCTGGAAGTTTTATAGGTTCAAAAAGTTTAGGTTCTGATGTTGTATTATGTCCTGGAACATCTGAAACAATAGATGCGACAACGACAAATGCTACAACCTATAAATGGTACAAAGATGGTGTGGAAATTAGTGGTGAAACAAATGCAACATTAGTGGTAGATGAAACAGGTTATTACGAAGTAGAAATCACATTGAATACTGGTTGTTCTTTGAAAGGTCATATTAATGTTTCTGTACAAGAAGAACCTCAAATATATCAAGATCGTTTTTCTATTTGTGATGATGATTTAGATGGAAAAACACAAATAAATTTAGACGAATATACTGATCGAATTGTAGAAGATTATTATTCTGCTCATCAAGTGAAATATTTTGAAACGGAACAAGATGCTAAAGATAATATTCCTGCTGAAATAACGAATTTCGAATTAAATGAAATTCAGACATCTAAAGAAGTTTGGATTCGTGTCCAAATCGGAACTTGTAAGCCTGTTATTAAAGAAATTACTTTTACATTAAATCATTTAAGTGTTGCAAACGTAATTCCTCCAATAGAAATTTGTGATGAGAATTTAAGCAATGATGAAGAAATTGTTTTATCCGATTATGTTGATGACTTGGTTACAAATCTTGAAGGCTCACCGACATATTACTTAAATGAAATTGATGCTAAAAATAAAAAAAATAATATCAACACAACACAAATTATAAATTCAGATCAAACATTTTGGGTAAGATTTAAACAAAATGGATTATGCGAAAACGTTGCTCCATTGCATTTTATTTTCAAACAATCTGGAAAATCATCAACCTTAAAAGATCTTACAATTTGCAAAGGAACAACAACGACTTTAGACGCAGGTCCAGGATTTAAAACTTACGAATGGTTACATAATGGCGACAAAAATCAATCAATTACAAATGTTCCTGTTGGAACTTATTATGTGAAATTAGGATTGAATGGTTGTTTTTATACACAAGAAGTAAAAGTTATTGAAGCCGAAGATCCAACTATTCAATCTATCGAAATTCAAGGTTCTACGGTGACCATAAAAGTCACTGGATCTACGCTTCCATATCTGTATTCATTGGATAACGGCACTTTTCAATCTTCCAATATCTTCACAAACGTAACTTTAGGAACTCATACAATTTCTGTGAAATCTGCAGCTAATTGTTCGCCTATTTCGAAAGAATTTTCGCTGATTAAACTAATCAATTTTATTTCTCCAAATGGTGATGGTAAAAATGATGTGTTGGATTATTCGCAATTAAAAAGTAAAATCAATCCGAAATTTATCATTTATAATCGAAAAGGAAAATTATTATTTACTGGTTCGGAAGCAAACAATTATACATGGGATGGAAAACTGAATGGAAAAGCGCTACCTTCCGATAGTTATTGGTATATTATCGAATGGACTGAACCAAATTCAACTCAAACTCAAAAATTTGAAGATTGGATTTTATTAAAAAGTACTTATTAATGAATAATTGGATAAATTTTCCTAAAAAGGATTTGATGCTCGAAATTTATTTTTCTGAACAAAATATGGAGGACAAAACTTTATTATTTTGGAATCAAATTAAAATTTCTCCTGAAATATGGAAATGTGATGATGTTATTGAGGATAATTTTTGGGTAGTTGCTGTATACGAAAATTATTTGATTTGGTACAATGATATTGAAGAAGGTTTTAATGTTTCAAGATTCAAAATTAAAGGTGAAATAGTAGAATATAACGCTTCTAAAGATGAATTAAATTTCGCAATTGAAGCGCTTAAAAATAAAATCGAATCTATTTAAAACAAAAAACCAGAAGATTAACTTCTGGTTTTATTGTGATATATAATTTCAAATGATTAGCTCATTGATTTTTCGAAGCGTTTACGATCTACTTCTTTTAAGTGAATTTTACGTAAACGGATGAAATTTGGAGTTACCTCGATACATTCATCAGCTTGGATATATTCCATACATTCTTCCAAAGTCATTTCTGTTTTTGGAGCGATAGAAGATGAATCATCTTTACCAGCTGCACGGATATTGTTTAATTTTTTAGCTTCAACAACATTTACTACTAAATCATTGTTACGAGAATGCTCTCCGATAATCATTCCTTCGTAAACTTCTTCACCTGGCTCGATAAAGAATTTTCCACGATCTTGTAATTTATCAATAGAATAAGGAGTTGATGTACCTTGATCTTTCGAAATAATTACACCTGCAGAACGACCAGCGATTGCTCCTTTGAATGGTTTATATTCTAAGAAAGTGTGTGCCATTACAGCTTCACCAGCAGTAGAAGTTAACATTTGAGAACGTAATCCGATTAATCCACGAGATGGAATTTCGAATTCTAAGTGTTGCATTCCTTCTTTCGCCTCCATAACTAATAAATCACCCTTACGTTGAGTTACTAAGTCGATTGCTTTAGAAGAATAATCATCTGGAACATCAATTACTAATGTTTCATATGGTTCACATTTTACACCATCAATATCTTTTAAGATTACTTGTGGTTGTCCAACTGTTAACTCATAACCTTCGCGACGCATCGTTTCGATTAATACAGATAAGTGCATGATACCACGTCCGTAAACTAATTGTGTATTAGAATCTTCTGTTGGTTCTACACGTAAAGCTAAGTTACGCTCTAACTCATCTTCTAAACGTTCTACTAAGTGACGAGAAGTAACAAATTTACCATCTTTACCAAAGAATGGAGAGTTGTTAATTCCGAAAGACATATTCATTGTAGGCTCATCGATATGCATAACTGGTAATGCTTCTGGATTTTCTGGATCTGCAATTGTATCTCCAATTTGGAAACCATCGATACCAACAACAGCACAAATATCACCCGCTTTTACCTCAGTAGCTTTTACTTTACCTAAACCAGCAAATGTATATAATTCTTTGATTTTATGTTTTTTGAACGTTCCATCAGGTTTTGTTAAAGCAACCCAATCTCCTTCTTTAATAACACCACGACTTACTTTACCAACTGCGATACGTCCTAAGAATTTAGAATAATCTAAAGATGTAATTTGCATTTGTAAAGAACCTTCATAAGCTTCTGGAGCAGGAACATGTTCAAGAATACCATCCATTAATGGAGAAATATCGTCTACACGTACATTTTCTGTATTGAACCATCCTTGTTTAGATGAACCATAGAACGCTGGGAATTCCAATTGCTCTTCTGTTGCATCTAAGTTGAAGAATAATTCGAAAACTTTGTCATATACCTCATCAGGACGACAGTTTTCTTTATCAACTTTGTTAATTACAACTAATGGTTTTAAACCTAATTCTAATGCTTTACTCAAAACGAAACGCGTTTGAGGCATTGGTCCTTCGAAAGCATCAACTAATAAGATAACCCCATCAGCCATTTTCAATACACGCTCAACTTCTCCACCGAAATCCGCGTGGCCAGGAGTATCAATCACATTGATTTTTACACCTTTGTAATCTACCGAAGCATTTTTAGAAAAGATCGTAATCCCTCTCTCACGCTCGATATCATTGTTATCCATGATTAATTCACCAGACTCTTGGTTTTCTCTAAAAACGTTTCCGCTGTGAAGAATTTTGTCAACCAATGTAGTTTTACCGTGGTCAACGTGTGCGATAATCGCAATATTTCTAATGTTTTGCATCCTTGAAAATTATGGGTGCAAATTTACGACAAATTTATTTTTTATTACTATACTTTTGATTTTATTTAATTTTAGCAATAATTAATTTAGAAAAATTTAATATTACTGAATACTTTTTAGTAAAACGTTGATTTATTTGCAGATTGATTAATGAAAACTATTTTTTCATTGAAAAATTTTAACGATTTCACCTATAATTCTTAATCATAATTATAAAAAACAAAAAAACTGCTACACAAAAGTGTAGCAGTTTTTTCGTGACTCGTCTGAGGCTCGAACTCAGGACCCCGAAATTAAGAGTTTCGTGCTCTACCAGCTAAGCTAACGAGCCTAAATTGATAAACACAACAAACAAAATTTTCTTGGTTTGCTCTGCAAAGTTCTTTCAGAACAAAGGTTTTATCGAGTAAAAACAATTGTATTCTTCAATTTAACCTATAAAGCAAAATGATAATCCTGCTATCCTATTTTCGGATTGAGTTTTAACTCATTCTATCTTAATCAAAATTCTAAATTTTAGCGTCCATATTGTTGATAATTATCGGTTGCATATTTCTCAAAACGCTTTAATAACTCAATATTATCTTTTTCGATTGGCGACAATTTATCCTCAACATTTGTATACAAAGGCACATACCAATCTACATAATCAAAAAATTGACGTGCACCACGATTCGCAAACGAATAGCCATGACGCGCATAAATTGTATTGCGAATAATTTCTAAATCTAACTTATGTAGATTTTTCAATTGTTTCTCCGTCAACTTTTGCGTTGATCCATTTATTTTATAAATTTCATCCGAAGCAGCACGTTGCACATCTACAAAATACTCTTCTCCATCTGATTCGTCATATTTTTTCTTTTTAGAATTCACCCAATCTACATTATCGTATTCATCCGCATACTCTTCATCTACACCATATTTTGGCTGAATTAAAACATTTTTAGGATCATAGTTAAATGTTGTTTTTTTCAAACTAAATTTTCGAGAAAGTACAGGTAAATCTTTTCGTTTCGAAATCCAAGTTCCATAAATTGAATCATCTTTTTCAGAAATATTAAACTTAAATGTTCCATCATATTTTTGATCGCCTGGTTCATTCGCCATCACATAACGTGAGTTTCCTTCTTTCACCAAATCACCTTTAAATGGTCTTATATTTCCCGCCGAAACACTATACCCTTCGACAGTATTATCGTTATTAATCTTCTGAATAACAATACTAATTCGGTTTCGAAGCGACCAATTATCACCTTTATCATAATCAACTGAATCTGCCTCAAAAATTCCAGACCAAAGCCCGATATCTTCTTGCGTTGGCTCGATATGAATCGATGAAATTGTATCATTAATATCATTATTTTTAACAGCATCTTTTTTGTCTTCTTTACAACTAAGAACAACAAGCGTAGTGCAAATAAGTAGTCCTATTTTTTTCATATTTTAGATTGTTTAGTTTTATAAATATAATATTCTACGAGCAATAAATTGGGTACAAATCCCAACCATGCTATAATTTGATAAACATCCATGGGCGCAGGATGAAAAAGATAAACCAAAATCACTTTCCAAGCGCGTAACGTAAGCGCAGAAACAGCCAACGCATAACTACGAAGCATAAAATTTCGGTGCGATTGAATATCTTTCTGCTTAATTTTAACAACTGCAATTGCAGTAAAAATCCACCAAAGAATACCGAGAATTACAAAAGCAGATTGCGCAATTAATTCTCCATTTGCATAAAACCCAATGTAAATTCCACTTGGCGCAGCTAATAAAACAGTGATATAAAAATAAAATTTACCGAGAAGCCGATGAATTTTTCGGATTTGTTGATTGGTAATTTTAATGAACTGAACAATTCCAAAAAACAATGTAAATATTGCTGAATAAACGTGAATGTAAAAAATGAATAAATAACTTGGAATTGTTGTCACCTCATCTTGTTTGATAGCTAGAAATGAAACATCCGACGAAATCGGAATATAACGTAACGTGATTTGTAGCATTAATCCAAAGAAATAAAGCCAAACAAGGAAAAATAGTATTTTCCACCACGAGGTATTTTTTATTGCAGTTGTAAGTTTCAGATTTAGTTGATTTTGAATCTAAAAATACACTTTTTATTGATGATTCGCAATCACTATTTATAATGAAAAAATCCCTCAGAAATTCTGAAGGATTTTATATTTATTATTTGGCTTGAACAGCTTCTTGCTTTGCCTTTTCTTCTTCTAATGATTTTTGATATTCATCAAATTCGTCATCCGTTTCATTCAAATCTTCTTTATGATATTTCCCCACTTCAACCTCAAACGTATCCGCTGGACCAGTAATTTTGATCGGAATTCCGATAATTCCAAATGGAGGCAAACCAAGTCGCATACCAAGATTCATATAACCGTCTAACGTCACTTGACCTTCTATTCGTGGACGAAAACCTGCAATTTTGAATTTCGTACGGTTTATCGTAATTACATTATTTTCGATCTTCGTTTTGAACGTCACTTTCTTCACATTCGCATCATGCAACGCATCTGTCGACGTTTTTTCTGCAACCGAATTGAATACTTTAAATCCTAAAAACTTAATTTCTTCTAACGTAAAATCCCCTCCACCTTTTATGGTTTTCAATTTCGGGAACATATCTGCGCCCAAATCACCTTCGAGCTGATAATCCATTGAAACTTTCCCGTGCGCTTTTTCCGCTGCACTTGCCAATTCTCTAAACAACGTAATTTCGTGATAAGCGCGCTGAATATCGAAATTATTGGCTTTTACAGTAAAATTAAACTTCGCTTTTTTCGCATTTGTTGGCACATAATTTCCGTTCATTGTAAATTCAGAACCAATCAAATTAAATTTAGTATTTTGAAGTTCAAGATTCCCTTGTTTCAAACCTAAATCTCCTTCGAAATTTTGCAACGTAATATCTTTAAATAAAACCTCTTTTGCTTGACCTTTTATCGATAATTCTACATTTTCCGGCAACAAAACCACACCTTCTTCCGCAGCTATCGAGTTAGTCGCTGTCGATTCGGTATTAAATGCCATAAAATCATCAATATTGACACGATTTGTTTTGAAATTAATCGTTCCTTTTAGCATTTCATTATCTTTTAACGCATAATTGATATAATTCGAAACATCTCCATCAAATACAAAAACATTCTTTTTATAACGCGCTTTTACATCTTTAAAAGTCAAATGACTTCCTTCAAATCGGAAATCTCCTTGCTTGATAACAAATTTGCTCGGAAAGAATTTTGTATTAATCTTAATGTTCTGAATTTTCACAAAACCTTTGTTTTGAAAACTCTCCAAAGGCGCTCCATTATTTCCTTTTACACCAAAATTAGTTTCAATTAATCCATCAACATCTAAACCTTCAATTGGAAATAATTTGTAAATATTCGCTAAATTCAATTCACCTTTTGAATGAATTCGATAATCTAAATTGTTTAAATTCTTCAGATTTGCATTCACCATAAATGGTTTTCCTGCCAACGTAAATTTGATTGGCAAAACATCTATTGACAAATCGTTAAACGAACCTCTACCCGATTTTATATGCGTTTCTACCGTAATATTTTCTAAAGGTAAATTCGGATATTCGTGTAATTTGATGTAACCATTTTTCAAAATAACGACCGAATTAGAAACCGGAACTTTTTTACGTTTTGGCTCATACGTCCCGTTTGCTTTCATTTTCACAAGCAAATCGCCTCGCATATCAATATTCTTTATTGGATAAATTTTGTAGATATCCTCTAAATGAATTTTAGCACCAAAATCTGCATTAATCGGAAAATTATTCAGATTCTTCAATTCTAATCGTCCAATCATATAATTATCCATCGCTTTTGCATCAATTTTATGAACCAAAACAGACGTATTTTTGATATTTCCATCTGTATTTTTCATCGTCAAATCCAAATTAATGTGATCCAAAGCCGCAGGCATTTCATTCATTTTGAAATAACCATTTTCAAGATTAGCTTTTAGATAAAACGTTGGAATTTTTTTTAAAGGATTTTTCGCATTTTGAACGATTGAACCTTTCCAACTTCCTTCCATATCAAGAATTCCTTTTGCGTCAAATTGATTGAAACCTGTTGCATTTTTCAAGGCTTCCAAATCAATACTTGACTCGATAATTCCTTCCGAAAACATTGTTTTTCCCGCCCAATACGTGAAATTAGTTTTAGTTGTTCCATCTAACAATTTGAAATCAAGATTATCCATTTTCACACGCATTTTATCAGGATCTAACGCTTGTAAATCAACAGTAGAAACAAGATTTATATTTTTGATTGGAGAAGATGATTTCTTATAATTCATCCATCCATCATCAATTTTTGCATCAATATGAATATCTGGATTCTGATTCGTCATCGAATTCATTACCCCTTTCATCGTGAAAAGAATCGTCGAAGAACCTTTCAGTTCCACGTCTTTTGCCCATTCTTGATACGCTTCTGGAATAATCGCAGGAATATATTGCAAATCATTTTTCTCTGATGAAATTGTTAAATCAAAAACTTTACTTTCATTTGGCATCAACAAAGAACCTTTCAACGAAAAAGGAAATTGACCTAATTCGAGATTATTTTCAGTAAAATAAAAAGATAAATTATTTAAATCAATTTTCGAATTGATTTTTCCTTTTAAAGGTAAATTCTTAACATATTTCTGCTCATCAAAACTAAAATTGACATTTTTGATATCCGTTTTTGCATTTAATGTTAACTGATTTTCTGTAAAATCTATCAGTCCATCGTAATCAAATTGATCTAATTTTAAATAGGTTTTAGATGATTGATCATCGTATAAAAAGTTAGAATTAGCAATTTTAAAATTATTCAACGCTAATCCTACACTCGATTCTTCTTCTTTTTCAACCTCATCAGAAGGCTTCACAATATCAAAATTATTACGACCTAAACTATCTATTTTCAGATTAATCGTTGCATCTGTAATAAATAATTCATTAAAAATTATTTTATCATCAAACAACGTTTTGACATCTACACCAAGTGCAATTTCTTTCGCAGAGATTAAATTTTCGGTTTGATATGGCGTAGAACCTTTGATTGAAGAATCCGTTAGGGTAACCGTTAGCTTAGGAAAATGATTGAAAAACGAAATATCCAAATCCTTGAATTCAATTTCAGTTTTCACATAATTTTCGGCAATACTTTTTATCCCTTCATTAATTTGATCCTTAAAAAAATAAGGCGAAACATATAAAACTAATATAATTCCTCCCAAAGAAAATCCAGTAATCTTAATTACCTTCATTAATTTTGAGAGAACTGTTTTTTTCTTCTTCATAATCATAAAATCGGTTGAACAAAGTAACTGAGAATAGAAGTTAATCGGAAACAATACGATATATATTTACCGCAACATTTATCATGTTGACCTCAATTATTTTGCATAAAAAAAGCCAAACATTTCTGTTTGGCTTCTTGTGACCTGGCTGGGGCTCGAACCCAGGACCCCAACATTAAAAGTGTTGTGCTCTACCAACTGAGCTACCAGGTCTCCGTTTTGGAGTTGTTATTGTTTTAGACTTCTCAATAACTAGAAGTTTGTGACCTGGCTGGGGCTCGAACCCAGGACCCCAACATTAAAAGTGTTGTGCTCTACCAACTGAGCTACCAGGTCTCCGTTTTGGAGTTGTTACTGTTTTTAGACTTCTCAATAACTAGAAGTTAGTGACCTGGCTGGGGCTCGAACCCAGGACCCCAACATTAAAAGTGTTGTGCTCTACCAACTGAGCTACCAGGTCTCCATTTTGGAGTTGTTATTGTTTTTAGACTTCTCAATAACTAGAAGTTTGTGACCTGGCTGGGGCTCGAACCCAGGACCCCAACATTAAAAGTGTTGTGCTCTACCAACTGAGCTACCAGGTCTCCGTTTTTTCGGACTGCAAATATACGATTATATCTGAGTTTACAAAACGAAAGACGTTTTTATTTTTTTATATAAAAAAGAACGTTTTGACTAAGTGACCTGGCTGGGGCTCGAACCCAGGACCCCAACATTAAAAGTGTTGTGCTCTACCAACTGAGCTACCAGGTCGGTTTCTTAAATCGAGTGCAAATATAGGGCGTTTAATACTAATTTAACAAACGTTTTGTGAAGTTTTTTACAATTTATTAATTAATCATTTCGGTTTTAAGAACTTAAATTTAGATAAATTTTTAGTTTTTTTTTGAAAGATAGAATTTCGGATAAGAAAACTGAAAAAATAAGCCATAGAAACATCATTTTATATATTTGATAAATGATTTATATACTATATTTGTCATCCAGCAAATCTAAATCTATGTGAACCGAAATTATTTTCGGAACGCTATTTAAAGATTGAAATTTTAGAATGAAGAAGAATATACTATATATTATTATTGCTTTGTTTTCGATAGTGTCGTGTAAAAAATCTGACAACCCAGAGGCAGACGTACCCGATTCTGAATATGCAAACAATTGTAATCAGGAAACAAAAGATGCACATTTGTCTAATTTTGCATTGAAAGAATTAAAGGAATTAATAAAAGATCAACCACAGATTATTCATCAAAAATTGAATGATCGTTGTTTCAAGGTTTCTAAACTTGGAAAAAATTTATACATTCAAAATTCAGATCGTTTAGATTCTTTGAAGATTAAAAACAATAATCAAGGAACGATGTTTTTGAATAAAATAACAGCAATACAGGTTTCGCAAGAGATTGTTTATAAATTAACATATTCTTTTCCTATTAAATTCTTGAATCAATATAGAGCAGAAATCAAAAAAGATGCGCCAAAATCTAAATACCATCATTCAAATTCAATCGTTACTAACGAAGATTATCAAGTAACTTATAATGTTGAACGTTATGATGCAAGACGTTTGGAGAATACGTATTCATATCAAATTGATACGTTTGATGGATATGCGAGATTAACTATTTTTTATTCAGAAGACTTACCAGTAGACTAATCATGATTATTTCTTTAGTAGGATATATGGGTAGCGGAAAATCGACTACCGGAAAAGATTTAGCCAAAGCATTGGGTTTCGAATTTATCGATCTTGATGATTTTATCGAAAATAAATATCAAACAAAAATTAGTGAGATTTTTGAAAAAGAAGGCGAATTAGGTTTTCGTAAAAAAGAAAGAGAAGCCTTAAAAGAAGTTCTGACTTCAACAAACATTGTGCTTTCTTTAGGCGGTGGAACTCCTGTTTATTACGATAATATGAATGAGATTGCCAACAATTCAATTTCATTTTTCATGCGTGTACAATTACCGCAATTGGTGAAACGATTGGAAAATAAAAAAGAAACTCGACCTTTAATTGCTCATCTTTCTAATGAAGAAATGATGGAGTTTATTGCGAAACATTTATTTGAACGCAATCAATATTATGAAAAGGCAAAATATACAATCAGCATTTCAAACCAAAGTACATTAGAGATTTTGGACGAAATTATGAAACATCTTAAAAAGGAGAAGATTTGGAATTAATCCAAATCTTCTCCTTTTATAATGATACCTTCAGTATCTTCTCCTCCCTCTTCTAAATAATCATCCAAATCTCGACGATCTTTTTTCGTTGGTCGACCTTCACCTCTTTCACGATAATAATCTTGCGAAAGTTTACGAAGCTCTAACACATCATATTCTTCTTTTGGCGTTGTATCCACAATATGTAAGGTTAATAATTTAGCTCCAATTCTATTATTTGGCACTTGCAATACTTTAAAAGATAAATTTATTTGATCTTTTCTCACCTCAATCGCATCACCTGGAATTATATCTCGCGACGCTTTTGCTACATCTCCATTTACTTTTACACGATTTTTTTTAACCGCATCAGCCGCTAAAGATCTCGTTTTATAATATCTAACACTCCAAAGAAATTTATCTAATCTCATTTAAAACTGAATATTTGTTAGGTTAAACTAATATTTTTTCTAAATTCGCAATATAAATCGAAATAACATGATAAAGAAATTCTTCGTTACTTTAATTGCATGTTCTGCTGTTTTAGTAGGATGTAATAATGATGATGATAACGGTGTGAATAAAGAAACTAAGATTCCAGTTGAAGAACGTAATGCATTAGATGATGAAGCGATTCAACAATACATGGAAGATTTTTACTTCAACTCTAAAGGTGTACTTACAAAATTTGATACCATCAAAGGAAACGAAGATGATGCTTATCCAACATTAAAATCTTTAGCAAAGCAAGATGAATTAGGAATTTGGTATGCCGAAAATCCTAATCATAAAGGAACAGGAAAAACTATTATTTCTAATGATAGTACTTCTATTTATCTAAGTTCTATTTCAACATATTTTGTTGCAACAAATAGTACAGACTACAAAAGAAAATATGGTTCTTTGGATCAGTTTTATTACTCAAGTATAAATACTGGAGATGGTTCTGCTACGCAAGATCCAACTTTTTATTACTTTACACCAACAGCAACTGAAATTAAAAATGGGGTAAAAAGAGAACACATCGAATTAAAAAACTTTGTAGAAGGATTAAAACATTTCAAAACAACTGAACGTGCTACAACTGACTTGTATAACTTTCAAGGTGTAATTATTTTACCTTCTCGTTTAGCTTATGCGAGAAACAAATATTATGTTACAAGCACAGGATTGACTGAATTTTCAGCTTATAGAGATGCAACTATAATTTTCAATTTCGAATTACCTAAAATCGAAAAAAGAACAACAGAATAATTATCTTCAAAATAAGATAATCTTACAAAAACCATCTGTATTGATGGTTTTTTTTTATCTTTAAATTTCAAAATGTATTAGAATTAAACCTAAAAAATGAGTATAATAAAATCTATTATCGATAACGATTTCTATAAATTCACCATGCAATTTGGCGTTACAAAATTGTATCCAGATGTAATGGCGCGCTATAAATTCATTAACCGTGGTGAACATCAATTTCCTGAAGGTTTTGCGGAAGAACTGCAAAAAGAAATCAATGCAATGGCTTCGCTTTCTTTAACCAAAGACGAAAAAAATTTTTTCACAATAAATTGCCCTTATTTAAGTCCTGCTTATTTAGATTTTTTGCAAGGTTATCGCTATGATCCAAATGAAGTAAAAATCACTCAAAACGGTACTGATGTAGAAGTTCACGTAGAAGGATATTGGTATCGTACTATTTTATGGGAAGTTCCAATCTTGTGTTTGATTAGTGAAATTTTCTATAAATTAACAAATGCGCAACGCATTTCTAACGAAGAAATCACAAAACGTACAAGCGATAAAGTTGATTTATACAATCGTCTTGGCGTTACAGTTGCGGAATTTGGTACCCGTCGTCGTCACAGTTACGAAGTTCATGATGTGGTAATGAAAGAATTAACAAACCATAAAGGAAAAAGCTTTGTTGGAACTTCGAATGTTCACTTTGCGCATAAATATGGTGTAAAACCAATTGGAACACACGCTCACGAATGGTTTATGTTTCATGGTGCACGTTACGGATTCAAAATCGCGAATTCAATCAGTTTAGATCGTTGGGTAAAAGTTTATTATGGTGATTTAGGAATTGCTTTGACTGACACTTATACGTCGGATGTTTTCTTTGGACAATTTGATAAAAAATTATCTAAATTATTTGATGGTGTTCGTCATGATTCTGGAGATCCGATTGAGTTTGGAGAAAAAACAATTGCGCATTACGAAAAAATGGGCATCAATCCTTTATTCAAAACGATTATTTTCTCGGATGGATTAAATTCAGAAAAAGTGGAAATGATTACAAAAGCTTTCAAAGGAAGAATTGGATTATCATTTGGAATTGGAACCAACTTAACAAACGACACTGATTTAAAACCTATGAATATCGTGATGAAATTGACCGAAATTTCTTCTATTGATATAAAATGGACAGGTGTTGTAAAACTTTCGGACGAAAAAAATAAACATACCGGAACGCCACGTATGATTGCTCTTGCAAAAGAAATGTTAGATTTAGATGACATTCCATCACATGATGCGCCAGAAAATGATTAAGAATATTCTTTAAAATAAAAAATGGAACTCAATATTGAGTTCCATTTTTGTTATCATTTAATATAATGAAAGATTACTTATTCATTAAATCTTCGATTTCTTCTGCTTCTAATGGAATATTTTGCATCAAGTTGAAAGGTTTTCCTTCTTTCTGAATTACATAATCATCTTCCAAACGAATTCCAAAACCTTCTGCTGGAATATAGAATCCTGGCTCGTTTGTGAAAACCATTCCTGCCACAAAATCATCAGTCAATAAACCATAATCATGTGTATCTAATCCCATATGATGAGACGTTCCGTGCATCATGTATTTTTTGTAAGCTGGCCAAGCTGGATCTTCATTTTGTACATCTGCTTTATCCAACAAACCTAAACCTAACAATTCAGAAGTATAAACTTTTCCTAATTCTTCATGGTATTTGTACCAATTATTCCCAGGAACTAACATCGTTTCCGCTTCTTTTTTACAACGTAAAACTGCGTCATAAACTTCGCGTTGGCGTTTTGTATATTTTCCATTAACTGGAATTGTACGTGACATATCTGATGAATAATTTGCATATTCAGCTGCAACATCAAACAAAATCAAATCACCGTCTTTACATTCTTGATTATTTTGAATATAATGTAACACATTTGCATTATTTCCAGACGCAATAATTGGCGTGTATGCAAAACCTTTTGAACGATTACGAAGAAATTCGTGAACAAACTCAGCTTCGATTTCGAATTCCCAAACTCCAGGTTTTACGAAATTTAAAATACGACGGAAACCTTTTTCTGTGATATCACACGCTTGTTGAATCAATTGAATTTCTTCTGGTTCTTTTACAGAACGTAAACGTTGCAAAATAGGGTTTGAACGTAAATAAGTATGTCCAGGATAATCTACTTTCAATTGTTTTACAAAACGATCTTCGCGCGTTTCTACTTGAGGTGCTTCTGTTACACGATAATGCTCATTTTTATTTACATAAACATTATCTGCTTCTACCATCAATTTGCGCAAAACATTTGGTAAATCTTGTAACCAAAGTACAGTTTTGATTCCAGAGACTTCTGTTGCTTGAGCTTTTGATAATTTTTCTCCTTCCCAAACTGCAATATGATCGTTTGTTTCACGAACAAATAATACTTCCTTATATTTAGGATCGTAAGCGTCAGGAAAAATTAATAAGATAGATTCTTCTTGATCAACTCCAGATAAATAAAAAATATCACGATGTTGTGCAAACGGTAACGTAGAATCTGAAGAAATTGGATAAATATCGTTAGAATTGAAAATAGCAAGAGAACGAGGTTTCATTGCTTTTACAAATTTCGCTCTGTTCTTTACGAATAACTCGCTTGGAATAGGATTGTATTTTGTTGTCATAAAATTTTACATTAATTATTATGACCAAATTTAAGAAGATGTTTTTAGAAAAAAAAGGAAAACCCTCGCAGAAACGAGGGTTTTAACCTTAACCAACCTAAACCTATGAAAAAGCCATTAGCCTTTTATGTTGACAAATGTAAGCTACTTTTTTTAAACTGCAAATTTTTTTTAAAAAAAGTCAATATTTTTTGAAGATCAATATGATAAAACGATAATATTCAATAAATAAGGTTTTAATAAAAATTCAATAAATATTCATTTGTAATATTTGGATTATTATTTATATATTTGCACCTCGAATTTTAGTATAAATAATAACTTAAAAGAAGTTAAAAATGACACATTACGAAACTGTTTTCATTTTGACTCCCGTTCTATCTGATTCTCAGGTAGAGGAAGCAGTTAATAAATTCAATGACTTTGTTACTGCTAACGGTGGTGAAATCGTAGCAAAAGAGAACTGGGGCTTAAAAAAATTAGCTTACCCAATTCAAAACAAAAGAAATGGATTCTACCACTTAGTAGAATTTAAATCAGACAATAACGAGTTAGTTTCTCAATTAGAAGTTGCTTACAAACGTGATGAGCGTGTAATCCGTTTCTTAACTGTGAAATTAGACAAACACGGTATGGACTGGGCAGAAAAACGTAGAACAAAATTAAAGTCTAACTCTAACAAATAAGCAAAGCTATGGCAATTGACGATTTAGCAAAAAAAGCAGCTGGAGGTAGCGAATCAGAAATCCGTTATTTATCTCCTTTAGATATCGAAACACAATCAAACTCAAAATATTGTCGTTTCAAAAAATTTGGAATCAAATACGTTGACTATAAAGACGCTGATTTCTTAATTCAATTCGTGAATGAGCAAGGTAAAATTTTACCTCGTCGCTACACAGGAACATCTTTAAAATACCAAAGAAAAGTTTCTAAAGCGATCAAAAGAGCTCGTCACTTAGCATTAATGCCATTTATTGGTGATCAATTAAAATAATAACCTAAATATTAAAATATCATGAACGTAATTTTAAGACAAGATGTAGAAGGTTTAGGTTTTGAATTTGAAGTTGTTTCAGTAAAACCTGGATACGCACGTAACTTCTTAATCCCTCGTGGATTAGCATCAGTTGCAACTCCAAATAACGTAAAAGCATTAAACGAAGTTTTAGAAGCTCGTAAAGCAGAAGAAGCTACATTAATCGCTGCAGCAAAAGAAAAAGCAGCTAAATTAGATGGTTTAGTTGTTAAAATCGACGCTAAAGTTGGTTCTGGAGACAAATTATTTGGATCTATCAACAATGCAGATTTAGCAGAAGCTTTAGTAAAAGCTGGTGTTGAAATCGAGAAGAAAAACATTAGAATCCCTGGAAACACTATCAAACGTTTAGGAAAATACGAAGCTAAAGTTCGTTTCCACAGAGATGTTGAAGTAGATTTCGGATTTGAAATTGTACCAGATGCTGCATCTATCAAAGCTGCTGAAGAAGCTGCTAAAACTAGAGCAGAATTAGCTAAATTAGATGCTCAAAAAGCAGCTAACGCTAATAAAGAAGAAGGTTCTTTCTTTAACTTCGATAACCCAATTTACGCTAACGACAAAAAAGCGAAAAAAGAGGAAGTATCAGAAGAAGTTGCTACAGAAGAAGCTCCATCTACAGAAGAATAATTATTATTCAACTATATATAAAAAAACCTCGCAATTGCGAGGTTTTTTTATGCTTTTATTTTAGATAATCTAACGTATTTACTTCTTTAAACTTTGGCGAACGTCGTAAGAAATCTTTGAAGAAAGCCGTATGCGTAGCACCCATTAATACAAAAATACGATCGTCTTTTGTAATCGGCACATTGTTCATATTTGAGAACATAGCTAAATTTCTATGATAATATTTCGCCGCTTGCTCTGCTCCTACTGGATATTTTTTGTATGAAACCGTCGTTAACATATCCGCATTAACTGCAACAGAAAAATCTAAAAATTCTGGTTGATTATAGTACTGCAATAACTCTTTTAATTTTACATCTTTTTTTGTTACTCCATTTTTCGATTCATTATTTCGGAACATTTCAATGTATCTTTTGAATGTAATCGAATCATCTTGCTCTTTCAACAAATCACCAAGCATATAAAGATAATCTTCTTGATAATTAATTCCGTAAATTTTCTTCGATCCGCTTAGTCTCCCAACTTCATAAGCCAATAACTCAACTTCGTTTGGATTTTCAAACTTCATTTTAGGATTAAGTAAATAATCTTGAAAAAGTTTATTCAACACTTTATTGCGAGAAGGATTTTGTTCAACTAAAATAATTGTAGGTTTAAAAGCCGCAATCTGCTTTGCTATTTCATGTATTTGACGAACATTATCTTGGTTATTCTCATCAAATTCAGTCGTACTTGCATCTGGAGTATATCCCATGTGAAAAGTTCCCATATTAAGAACTGGAATAGCATCATCAAATTTTGTTTGAAATTGATATTTTGTTTGAGCAGATAAATTCATAGTACCAATAAATGTAGCAATTGCAATAAATAAGTTTTTCATTTGAGTTAATTTTTAATTATGATTCAAATTTCTATGATTCTGAAAAAATTGACTTTTATTTATCGACTAACCCATTTGAATAATCGACGAATCACTTCACTTTTATGTAGAAAAGAATCTAATTTTACAAAAAACAAAAACAATGGAAGATGATAAAAAAAATTTAAGCTTCTCAAATCAAAAAAGCGTATTTATACTTTTAGGTTTTTGGGTTATTTACATTCTGTTTGAATACATAACAATTGGATTAGTTAATCTAACTAACGGAAATTCATTTTTTAAATCAATTACATTATTTGCATCAACAATGTATATTGTTCAGTTAATTACAATTTTTATTATCTATTTTTTTATTGCCCCCTATTTTCTTAAAAAAATAAATTGGAAATCGATATTATTCTCTATAGTATGTTCCTTTACAACATTCATTATTGTTCGTTATTTTATTGAGCAAATTATTACAGATTTTTTGTTCCATAAAGTCAATTATTTTGAAGGAACAACGATTAGTTTTTACATTTACGACAATTTACATTATGGTTCTTTTATCGTTTTTTCGTCACTTTTTTTATGGATGACATTCCATTCAATCCATACACTAAAACAAAATAACATCATTGAAAAAGAGAAAAAAGAAGCTGAAATTAATTTTCTCAAATCTCAAATTAATCCTCATTTTTTGTTTAATACACTCAATAATATTTATAGTTTGGTGAGTGTAAATTCTCCTCATTCGTTAAAAGCAATCGAAAATTTGAGTGCAATTATGCGTTTTACAACCTACGAAACCAATAAAGATAAAATTGAAATTGAACGAGAAATTGATTACATCAATCAATATTTAGATTTGGAGCAGATTCGTTATGGAGAAAAATTTTATGTCGAAAAAGAATTTTTGATTGAGAATTCTAAAAAATTAATTCATCCATATATTATTTCGCCTTTAATCGAAAATGCAATAAAACATGGTGTTGTAAAAGACATTAATCATCCAATTAAAATCAATTTAAAAACTAATTCTGAATACCTTGAGATTTCCGTTTCAAATAAAATTAATCAACATCAAAAAGATGAAACTTCAGGAATTGGATTAACGAATTTGAAAAAAAGATTGAATTATTATTTCGGAAATAATTATACTTTCGAAATTAAAAACGATTATGAAACCTTTCATATTTACTTAAAAATTCCATTAAATGACGAAAATTAAGTGTATTATTTTAGACGATGAACCTTTAGCTGTTGAATTATTGAAAAAACATGCTTCTGAAAATGAAAATTTAATTGTTTCACTTGCAACAACTGAAGTTTTTGAAGCAATTGATTTTCTCAAAAATAATAAAGTTGATCTTATTTTCACAGATATTCAAATGCCCGAATTGACTGGAATTCAGTTGATGAAAATCCTTGATCATTCTCAGAAATTCATTGTCACAACAGCTTATCAAGATTATGCTTTAGAAAGTTTTAATTTTCATGTGGTTGATTATTTATTGAAACCTATTACGAAAGAACGTTTTGATGCCTCTATAAAAAAATATGTTGATTTTTTTCAAACGACATCAACTAAAAATCAGTCGACTTATTTGTTTGTAAAAGCAAATGGAAAGCAAGTAAAAATTAATTTTTCAGATTTAATTTACATTGAAGGTTTGAAAGATTATATTCGAATTCATACCAAAACTGAAAAAATATTAGTCTTAGAAACCATGAAGTCTTTCGAAGAAAAATTACCAAATCATTTCAAAAGAATTCATCGTTCGTATATCATCAATCTTGATTTTTTAACTTCTATTGATGGAAATTCTGTTTATCTCAATCAGAAAATTTTACCAATTGGAGAAACTTATCGAAAAGAAATGAAGGATTTTGGTTAAGAATTATTAAGAACAAAAAATACTTGTCTTTTCGAGCTTGTCGAAAAATCTCAGATTCTTCATTTCGTTAACACTGCATTCAGAATGACAATAACAAAAAACTCCAACTTTAAAGGTTGGAGTTTTTTGTTTATATATTTCTTGTTCGTTGTATCAGCAACATATCAGCCAAAACCATCGCAGCTAAACTTTCTACAATAGGAACGGCTCTTGGAACAACACAAGGATCGTGACGACCTTTTCCATGCATTTCTACCATTTTGCCATCTGCATTCAACGTTGTTTGTTCTTGCATTAATGTCGCAACTGGCTTGAAAGCAACTTTAAAATAAATATCCATTCCATTTGAAACTCCACCTTGTATTCCTCCAGAATAATTGGTTCTTGTTGTTCTATCTTGGTTGAATTGATCATTCATTTCTGAACCTTTCATCGATGTAGAAGCAAAACCTTCGCCGTATTCAAAACCTTTTACGGCATTTATCGACATCATCGCCTGTCCTAAACGTGCATGCAATTTATCAAAAATTGGTTCACCTAAACCAACTGGCACATTTTGAATAACACAAGTTACTTCACCTCCAATTGTATCACCTTCTTTGCGAATTTCTTTGATACGATTAATCATTTTTTCTGCCATTTCTAGATCTGGACAACGAACTGCCGTTTCTTCAATTTTAGAAAAATCTAATGTAGAATAATCATTATCCAACTTCAACTCACCTACTCCGCTTACATAAGCTGTAATATTGATATTTGGAATCACATGTTTTGCAACAGCACCACCAACAACCCAATTAGCCGTTTCTCGCGCAGAAGTTCTTCCTCCACCTCTATGATCGCGAACACCATATTTGGTTTCGTATGTAAAATCGGCATGAGAAGGACGAAAAACGTCTTTTATATGATCGTAATCGTGAGATTTTTGATTATCATTCGGAATAATAAACCCGATAGAAGCACCTGTTGTTTTTCCTTCAAAAATACCTGAAAGAAATTGTACTGTATCTGGTTCTTTTCGTTGTGTCACAATTGCAGATTGTCCTGGTTTACGACGATCTAATTGCGCTTGTATCCAATCAAAATCTAATTCGATTCCACTTGGAACGCCATCAATTACACCTCCAATCGCTACACCATGACTTTCGCCAAAAGTTGAAATTTTAAATAGTCTTCCGAATGTATTCACAATAGTATATGTGTTTTTTGTTTTTATTTTTCGAATTGATAAATCACTGCATTAACATTCATTGTAGCTCCAACAGAAGCTAAAATAATTTTATCATTTGCGTGAAATTGATGAGGAGCTAATTCTCCTTTTTTGATTAAATCAAACATTGTAGGAACCGTTGCTACAGATGTATTTCCTAAGAATTGAACTGTCATTGGATCAATTTTTTCTGGTACAGCTACACCATATAATTTGTATAAACGCTCTATCATTGCATGATCCATTTTTGCATTTGCTTGGTGCAATAAAATTTTATCAATATCGGTAATTGATAAATTTGTTTCATCTAACAATTCTTTAATTGCTGGCGGAACATTTTTTAATACGAATTCGTAAACTTTACGACCTTTCATATTAATTGTTTTGATTGAACCTTTATAATCTGGATTTGCAGAACGTCCATTTGTCAAGTAAGCCAATTCATCACCTGTATAACTTAACGTTTCGTGATTGATGATTCCATATTTATAATCAGCTTCTTTCGCTTCCAAAACAACTGCTCCTGCTCCATCTGCAAAAATCATCGCAGAACGATCATGCGGATCTACAGCACGAGATAACGTATCAGAACCGATTACCAAAACTTTCTTTGCAATATTTGCTTGAATAAATTGATGTCCTAAAATCAATGATTCTATCCAACCTGGACAACCAAATGTCATATCATAAGGCTTACATTTTAGGTTTTTGATTCCTAAATTGTGTTTTACTTTTGCCGAAATTGACGGCATGATATCAATTTGATGACCAACAGGATCAATATCTCCAAAGTTGTGCCCAACGATTATATAATCTAATTCTTCTGGATTAACACCAGATTCTTCAATTGCTTTTTTAGCAGCAAAAGTTGCGATATCAGAATTTAATAAATCATCTTCTACATATCTTCTTTCTCTGATTTCTGTAATTTCCTCAAATTTACGCGTAATTTCTTCACCAGTTTTATCCAAACGATTTCCACTTTCGTCATAAAATTCGTGGTTAACAAAATCTTCGTTCGTAACAATTCTATTCGGTAAATAGTGTCCAGAACCTGTAATTACAGAGTTTATCATATTAATATTGTTCAATTTTAATAAAAAAATAATAGCGACAAAGTTACACATTTCATTAAAATAGTCATGAAAAATATGTAATAACTCATACCGAAATTAATAAAGTATATTTAATTTAGCAGCATGAAAAAAAATCCTTCATTAATTGGTCTTTTAATCGTCTGTGGATTAGCTGCTTTAATCGTTGTTATTTATAACACTTTTCTAAGCAAAAAAGATGGGTATGTGATTGATAATCCATCAAACAAAACCTTGACAATCAAAATTAACGATAAAGATTTTACAATTGCACCGCAACAAAATGCAAGAGTAGACTTGAAAAAAGGAAAAGCGCATATCGTTTATAGTTTTAATAACAAAAATGTAGATACAGTTGTAGATATTACGAGAGCAAATGGTTTTATAAATCCAACGCATCAAGAATATTATACATTTACACGACCTTATGGTGTTAGAAAAAACAAAGATTCTATCTTTTTATCAAACAATATTGCAATAGATAACAAGATTTATCACGGAATTATCGAAAAATCTTCTCAATTATACATCGAAAACTTTTACTATAACATCGATCAAGATTATCCTAAAATGTTCATAAAAAGTAGTGGAAGCGAGAAAGCAACTGATTTATCGAAAATATTTAACAAAGAAGATTTTAAACAATTTTATTTCGAGAATTACGAATAAGATTTAGATTTTATAACTTTACAAAATGGCAAATCATCAACACGATGCAGTAACTCCTTACGAAGCATCAGATCTAAATAAAAAGAAACAAGTCGAGCAAATGTTCGATAATATTTCGCCAAAATACGATTTATTAAACCGTGTTTTATCAATGGGAATCGACATTCAATGGCGAAAAGATGTTATCAAAATGGTAAAAGCTTCTCAACCAAAAACGATTTTAGATATCGCGACTGGAACAGGAGATTTAGCGATTATGATGGGTAAAAATACCGATGCAAAAATTACTGGATTAGACTTATCTAACGGAATGTTGGAAGTTGGTCGCAAAAAAGTAAAAGAAGCTGGATTAGAAAATCGTATCGAAATGGTGCAAGGTGATTCGGAAAATTTACCTTTTCCTGATAACACTTTTGACTGTGTGACCGTTTCTTTTGGTGTTCGTAATTTTGAAAACTTAGAGAAAGGTTTAGCAGAAATTAATCGTGTTTTAAGACCTGGAGGAACTTTCGTTATTTTAGAATTTTCTTATCCTACAGCTTTTCCAATGAAACAGTTGTACACATTTTATTCTAAAAATATTTTACCTGCAATTGGTAAAATGGTTTCGAAAGATCAAAGTGCTTATACCTATTTACCAGATTCAGTTCGTGCTTTTCCACATGGAGAAGAAATGAAAAACATTCTGAAAAGTGTAAAATTTACACAACCTATTGATAAAAAACTTACTTTTGGTATTGCAAGCATTTATAAAAGTATAAAATAAATTTGCTTGTTATTCGTTGAAAGTCTATGAGAAAAAATCTAATCATCGCATTATCGTTAACTGTTGCTAGCATTGCAAATGCACAGTTTCGCCCTAATAATGACAGAAGCGAAAACAGAACTGAAACTGATCAGAAAAAATTTAGTTTTGGATATTTCTTGGGAACTAATATGATGAGTTACAAGATTGTTCCTAAAGCACAAACTAACCCTGTCCCTGGAGCTCCTCAAATTCCAGAAGATGATGGAGTAAATGAACACGGTTTAGTTTATTTAGATCAAGAAAGTAAAGCTGGTTTCTCTGTTGGATTAATCGCTAAAATGCGTGTGAATGATTACATCGACTTAAAGTCTGAACCAGGATTGCATTTTGCACAACGTATTTTACATTTTCGTAACGCCCCTTTAGCTGGAACATCAACTGGTACTTACGAAGGAGATTTAGAAGATTCTAATGTAAAACGCGAAGTAAAATCTACTTATATCGAAATCCCATTGTTACTTAACTTTCACGGAGATCGTTGGTTCAATACACGTCCATATATTCAAGGAGGTTTGGGTTATCTAATGAATTTACAATCGAACGAAAATAAAGAAGACGATAACGCTACTGGAGTTTTCAGAACAACAACGAATAACTTTAACTGGCAAGCAGAAATTGGTGTTGAAATTTATTTCAAACGATTTAAACTTACACCAGCCCTAAAAGGTATGTTCTTCTTTAATAATGAAATTGTTCCTGATAAACCTTCTACAGATCCTTATTGGACAGGAAGTTTGAATTCATTATCAACCAGAGCATTTGTTTTTTCTCTAAAATTTGAATAAAAATTTAAAGTCATAATCATAAAATAATAAAAACCATAAATAATATAATCACATGAATTTTCAATTATCGGAAGAACAATTAATGATTCAAGAAGCTGCTCGTGATTTCGCTAAAGCCGAATTATTACCAGGAGTTATCGAACGCGACGAAACATCTACTTTCCCAACTGATGCAGTAAAAAAAATGGGAGAACTTGGATTCTTAGGTATGATGGTTGACCCAAAATACGGAGGATCTGGTTTAGATAGCGTTTCTTATGTCATTGCAATGGAAGAAATCGCTAAAGTTGATGCTTCTGCTGCTGTTGTCATGTCAGTTAACAACTCTTTGGTTTGTGCTGGTATGGAAAAATATTGTAACGAAGATCAAAAACAAAAATATTTAGTACCATTAGCTTCTGGTCAAGTGATTGGAGCATTTTGTTTATCTGAGCCAGATGCTGGTTCTGATGCGACTTCTCAAAAAACTACTGCAGTAGATATGGGAGATCACTATTTATTAAATGGTACAAAAAACTGGATTACGAATGGTGGAACAGCCTCTACTTATTTAGTAATCGCTCAAACTGATCCAGAAAAAGGTCACAAAGGAATCAATGCTTTCATCGTAGAAAAAGGATGGGCAGGCTTCGAAATTGGACCAAAAGAACAAAAAATGGGAATCCGTGGTTCTGACACACATTCATTATTCTTTAATGATGTTAAAGTGCCAAAAGAAAACCGTATTGGTGAAGACGGATTTGGATTTGCTTTCGCAATGAATGTCTTAAACGGAGGACGTATTGGTATCGCTTCTCAAGCTTTAGGAATTGCACAAGGTGCTTATGAATTAGCGTTAGATTATGCAAAAATTCGTAAAGCATTCAAAACAGAAATCATCAATCACCAAGCTGTTGCATTCAAATTAGCAGATATGGCAACTAATATTACAGCTGCTCGTATGTTATGTTTTAAAGCTGCGGTTGAGAAAGACGAAGGAAAAGATATTTCTATTTCTGGTGCAATGGCAAAACTATTTGCTTCTAAAACAGCGAACGAAGTTGCTTCGGAAGCCGTTCAAATTCATGGAGGAAATGGTTATGTTCGCGAGTATCATGTAGAACGTATGATGCGCGATGCAAAAATTACTCAGATTTACGAAGGAACATCAGAAATTCAAAAAATTGTAATTTCGAGAGGAATTGCTAAATAATTTTAAATAAATATAATTATTTTTTATCTTTATAAGACATCTGTTAATGACAGATGTCTTTTTTTATTTATTTAATCAAAAAACAATACGTCGTATATTTGTGGCGGAAAAAATATAAAGAAGATGAAAATTTTTAGATTCGGACCAAAAGGTCAGGAGAAATCAGGTGTAATCATCGATGAGAAAAAATTCGATGTTTCAGCATCAGGAATTATTTATGATGATGATTTTTTTGGAAATACAGAAAAACAAGAAACTTTACAAAAATATATCGAGCTTAACATTAACAGCTTGCCATTAGTTGAAGATGATGTACGTATTGGTACACCTTTAACTCGCCCAGGAAAAATTGTTTGTGTAGGTCTTAACTTTGATGATCACGTAAAAGAAACAGGTTTACAACAACAAGCAGAACCGATTATGTTTATCAAAGCTAATCAATCGTTTAACGGACCAGAAGACGGAATTATGCAACCAAATGGTTCTACAAAAATGGACTGGGAAACAGAACTTTGTATTATTATTGGTGAAAAAGCAAATAATGTAACGGAAGAAGAGGCAATGAATCACGTATATGGTTATGCCTTAATTAATGATATTTCTGAGCGTGCTTTCCAAACAGAACGTGGAGGAACTTGGGACAAAGGAAAAGGATGTGATACATTTGCACCTGTTGGACCTTTTATTGCAACAAAAGACGAAATCGAGGATGTAAATAATTTACGTGTTTGGTTAAAATTAAACGGAGAATTAATGCAAGATGGTAATACAAGTGATTTTATTTACCGTATTCCTAAATTAATTTCTTACCTATCTCAATTTATGTCTTTCTTACCTGGAGATATTATTTCTACAGGTTCACCTGCAGGATCAGGAATGGGAAAAACACCTCAAGTTTGGCTAAAACCAGGAGATGTTATCGAATATGGAATTGAAGGTTTAGGTTCTACAACTCAAACTATTTTACCTTTCTCAAGAGGTTAAAATAAGATATCTTACAATAAAAAAAACCGTGCAATTTAAATTTTGAATTGCACGGTTTTTAAATTTTGTTTAGCGTCATACTTAATTGATTAAACAATAAAACGAATTCTTTTTCATACAATCAATCGATTAAATAGAACGTCTAATTCGAAAAAAATATTGGATATTCAATTAATTAACGTAATTTTGCAAACGTTTTGACAACCATCTAAATGGTACAAATCCATCAAAATGACGAATAATTCCTAAAATCTTTTGGGAAAACAGAATCATTTTGTACATTTGCACCCCGATCGGATTGTCGGTAATTTATAAAATATTAAAAATCAAGATAGTGGACACGTTAAGTTACAAAACTTCATCAGCCAACAAAGAAACTGCTCAGAAAGAATGGGTAGTTGTGGACGCTTCTGACTTATCATTAGGTCGTTTAGCGTCAGGTGTTGCGAAGCTTATCAGAGGTAAGCACAAAACAAACTTCACTCCTCATGCAGATTGTGGAGATTATGTAATTGTTTTAAACGCTGACAAAATTCAATTAACAGGTAACAAATGGGATGACAAATTATACATCCGTCACACAGGTTACCCAGGTGGACAAAGATCATTAACTGCGAAAGAAGTTTTTGCAAAAGATCCTGTACGCTTAATCGAAAAGTCAGTAAAAGGAATGTTACCTAAAAATAAATTAGGTAGTAAATTATTGACTAATTTACATGTATTTGTTGGTACTGAGCACAATCACGAAGCTCAACAACCAAAACAAATCGATATTAACGAATATTTATAATCTAATTCCATGGCAATAGTTCATAAAATCGGACGTAGAAAAACATCTGTTGCTCGTGTATACTTACAAGAAGGTAATGGAGAAATCTTCATTAACGGGCGCGAGTTAGCAATCTACTTCCCTACAGCAGTATTACAATACAAAGTAGAACAACCATTTTTAATCACTGGTACAAAAGAGAAATACAATGTAGATATCAAAGTATTTGGTGGTGGAATCACTGGTCAAGCTGAAGCAATTCGTTTAGCTATTTCTAGAGCTTTATGTGAAGTTGACGCAGATTTTCGTTTACAATTAAAACCAGAAGGGTTATTAACACGTGACCCACGTATGGTTGAACGTAAAAAATTCGGTCAAAAGAAAGCGCGTAAGAAATTCCAATTCTCTAAACGTTAATTTATTCAATTCATTAAAAAATCCATTTTCCGTTGGTTTAGCATCTAAACAAATAAGGCTAGAATTCTTCGACCACTTGTTTGTTGCTTGTTGAGATAACGGAACGTAAACTAAAAAAAAGAAAATGGCAAAAGTAAATGTAAAGGACTTATTAGGTGCTGGTGTGCACTTTGGTCACTTAACAAGAAAATGGAATCCGGCTATGGCTCCTTATATTTTTATGGAGAAAAACGGAATCCACATCATCGATCTTCACAAAACTGCAGTGAAATTAGATGAAGCATCTGAAGCTTTAGGAAAAATTGCTGCATCTGGACGTAAAGTTCTTTTTGTTGCAACTAAAAAACAAGCAAAAGATGTTGTAGCTAAGCATGCTGAAGAAATCAACATGCCTTATATTACAGAACGTTGGCCTGGTGGGATGTTAACTAACTTTGTTACTATCCGTAAAGCAGTTAAAAAAATGAATTCAATCGATCGTATGAAAAAAGACGGTACGTTTGAAACACTATCTAAAAAAGAAAGATTACAAGTTGATCGTCAAAGAGCATCTTTAGAGAAAAACTTAGGTTCTATCGCTGATATGACACGTTTACCATCTGCAGTATTTATTGTAGATATCGTACGTGAGCACATAGCTGTAGCAGAAGCTCAAAAATTGGGTATTCCAATCTTTGCAATGGTTGATACAAATACTGACCCTCGTCAAGTAGATTTCCCAATCCCTGCAAATGATGATGCTTCTAAATCTATCGATATCATCTTATCTACAGTAGCTGATTCTATCAAAGCTGGTTTATCTACACGTAAAGCAGAAAAAGAAAAAGCAAAAGAAGGTAAAGAAGAAGGAGCTGAAACAAAAGAAGCTTAACATTAACTTGATGATCAATTCATCGATATAATATACCTTGTAGCTCCTACACCACTTTGTGGTGTACGAGCTACTTTTATTTAAAATATTAAGAAACAAAATAAAAATATTACTATGAGCTACAAAGCAACAGCCGCTGAGGTAAGTAAATTAAGAAACGCAACTGGTGCGGGAATGATGGATTCTAAAAAAGCTTTAGAAGAAGCTGGTGGAGATTTCGATAAAGCTGTAGAAGTTTTACGTAAACAAGGACAAAAAGTAGCTGCTAAAAGAGCTGACCGTGATTCTACAGAAGGTGCAGTTATCGCTAAAGTTAACGCTGACCAAACTAAAGGTATCGTTATCGCTTTGAACTGTGAGACTGACTTCGTTGCTAAAAATGAAGCTTTCGTTGCTATGGCTAACGAAATCGCTGATTTAGCTTTGACAGTTAACTCTAAAGAAGAATTATTAGCTTTACCATTCGCAGGAATTACAGTTGGTGAAAAATTAACTGAGCAAACAGGTGTTATTGGAGAAAAAATCGAAATTGGTACTTTCCAAGCTATCGAAGGTGCTATCGTTAATTCTTACATCCACGCTGGTAACAAAATTGGTGCTGTAGTTTCTTTATCTGCTAACGTAGAAGGTGCTTCTGAAGTAGCTCGTGACGTTGCTATGCAAGTTGCTGCTATGAACCCAGTAGCATTAGATGAAACTTCTGTTGCTCAATCTGTAATTGACACTGAATTATCTATCGCTAGAGAAACTTTAGTTGCAGAAGGTAAACCAGAAAACATGATTGAAAACATCGCTCAAGGTAAATTACAAAAATTCTTCAAAGAGAATACATTAGTTCACCAAGCGTCAATCAAAGACGGAAAAACTTCTGTTCAAGATATCGTTAAAGCTGTTAACGCTGACTTGAAAGTAACTGGATTTATCCGTTACAGCTTATAATAAGCTTATAATAAGTTTATAATTTTTATTATATATCTTAAAGTGATGCTAAATTTTAGCATCACTTTTTTGTTTGGTATATATTTTGAAATGTTTGTTTTATAATTATTTATTTTTATATTTGTTAGGATTACAAGCATATGAAACACTTTATACTATTTATAACTATATTTTTATTCACCATAACATCTGCTTCAGCTCAGTCGAGATTTGATCAGGATAAAGGCTCTGTTAGTATTTATCCAAATCCTGCGAGTTCTACATTTACAATAAAATTTGACAATCCATCAAAGGCAAGTTCGGTGTCGATATATTCGATTATTGGAAATGAAGTGATGAATAAAAAATTAGACGGAAGCCAAAAAGCAAACTTTAACGTACAAAGTTTGAAAAAAGGAAAATACATTGTTCGCGTTTTTAATGAAGATGGAACAACAGAAACACAATCCTTGATTAAGAATTAAGATTATTCATATATAAAACAAAAAAGCTTCTCAAAATTTGAGAAGCTTTTTTGTTTGTAATTAGAAAGACTATTTTGCTTTCTTATAATTTTCTTCAACTTGTTTCCAATCCAAAACATTGTTAAACGCTTTCAAATAATCATCGCGTTTGTTTTGGTATTTTAAATAGTAAGCATGTTCCCAAACATCAATTCCTAAAATTGGCGTTCCTGCGATCTCTGCTCCTGGCATCAATGGATTATCTTGATTTGCTGTACTTGTAACCGCCAAACTTCCGTCCGCTTTCACAACCAACCAAGCCCAACCAGAACCAAAACGTTTAGAACCCGCTTCGTCCAATTGTTTGATTAATTCTTCTGTAGAACCAAATGTTGCTTCAATCTTCGCTTTAAGATCTCCTGTAGGGGCTTTCTGTGGCGTTGGAGACATAATATCAAAATATAGCATGTGATTGTAATATCCACCAGCATTGTTGCGTAAAGCAGCATTATTCATATCCATTTTTTTCAAAATATCTACAATATCATTCGATTTGATATTTGCTTCTTTTAGCGCTGTATTCAATTTGTTGATGTATCCTAAATAATGTTTAGAGAAATGAACTTCCATTGTTTTTGCATCAATGTATTCGTTCAATTCATCGTAACCATATTTCAAAGGTTTAATTTGGAAAGTTCCTGGGTCAGCTTTAACATCTGTAGGATTTCCAACAGGCTCTGCAACAGCTTGCACTGTATCTTGTTTTACAACTTCTTTAGTTGTTGAGTCAGCATTTTCTTTCTTCGTTTCGCATGACTGAACAAAGAAAAGAACACCCAAAACTGACATCAAAAATATACCCTTTTTCATCTTATTCTTTTATGTAGTTTACTTATGATATTAATATTTCTACTAAAATATACTAAAACTATCGAATATAAAATTGATTTCTTTTAATTTTCTGTTAAAATGGAGATTATCATCTAAATCAATAAAGGTAATTTGTTTGTATATTTGATTCATGGATATTGAAATTAATAAAGAAGAATTAAATGATCTAGTTGATAAATTATATTTATTAACTGAAGATTATAAAAATTTGGCTAAAGAAATTTTTAAATATAAAGCTATGAAAGTTGATTTTATTGCTCTTAGTATTTTAAATAGAGCTATGTCAATTAATGAAGGTTTTAGATTATTATTTCAAGAAAATAATTTTTACTCTGCAACTCATCTAATTAGAATACAAATGGATAATCTAATTAGATATAATTCTATCCTAGTTGCTAAAGACGATAGTTATATTGATTATATATTAGACGGAAAAGAAATCAGAAAATTCCGCGATAGCATTTTAAAAAAGAATTTCAATGATGCTTATTTAGTTGAACAAATTTCAAAAAAATTTCCAGAAATAAAAATTTTATACAAAAAATACTGTGGCTTTATTCATTTTAGTAACGAACATTTAGAAAGAATAAAAACCTTTCCTAATATTGAAAATGTAAAATTTCGTGTAGAGATAGGTAATTTCGAAAATTATTCACATCAAGAAAAAGTAGAAATTGTATCTGATATGATTACTATTTCATTATTTATTTTTAATCAAATCAATTATTGGACCGAAGCAAAAAAGACCATAAAATAAAAAAACCTTCCATTCGGAAGGTTTTCTTGTTATATAGAGTTTCTTAATCTCTTTTATAATCTACAACAGCTTCTATAAAAGCTTGTGCATTTTCAACTGGAATATTTGGTAAAATTCCGTGACCTAAATTGGCAATATATTTATACGGACCAAAATCGTCAATCATTTCTTTTACCATTTGCTGAATAGTTTCTGGTGGCGATAACAAACGAGAAGGATCAAAGTTACCTTGTAACGTCTTTTTGAAACCTGTAAACTCACGCGCTAATTGTGGCGTAATCGTCCAATCAACACCCAAAGCAGATGCTTTAGAATCTGCCATTTTCTCTAAAGCAAACCAACAACCTTTTGCAAAAACAGTTACAGGAACTACTTTAGAAACTTCGTTTACAATTTGCTCGATGTATTTCCAAGAAAATTCATCATAATCTTTTGGCGATAACATTCCACCCCAAGAATCAAAAATCTGAATCACATTTGCACCATGTTCCACTTTTTTCAACAAATATTGAATCGTTGTTTGTGTAATTTTTTCTAATAATTGGTGTGCTGCAACTGGATTTTGGAAACAAAAACCTTTCGCTTGATCAAAAGATTTAGAACCACGACCTTCCACTGCATAACACAACAATGTCCAAGGCGAACCTGCAAAACCAATCAACGGAATTTTATTGTCCAACTCTTTCTTTGTAATATCCATCGCTGCATAAACGTATCCTAACTCTTCTTCAACATCAGGAATATAAACTTTTTCTACATCTTGAGCTGTACGAATAGGATTCTCTAACCAAGGACCAACACCAGGTTTCATCTCGAAATTCATTCCCATTGCTTGTGGCACAACCAAAATATCTGAAAAGATAATTGCTGCATCTAACGGAAAACGACGAATTGGTTGAACTGTAATTTCAGCCGCTAACTCTGGCGTTTGACAACGTGTAAAGAAATCATATTTATCTCTCAATTCGATAAACTCTGGTAAATAACGTCCTGCTTGACGCATCATCCACACTGGCGGACGCTCTACCTCCTCACCTCTCAATGCTTTTAAAAGCAAATCATTTTTTATCATTGATGTATTTTTTTATATTTTCAATAACTACTTCCACCAATGGTGTTTGCGCAGTTATAATTTCATGATTTGGATAAACTTCTTCTATCGCAGAAGTTGTTGTATTTCCGATTGTAAAAATACGCGAACTTTCTGAAATTTCATTTTGTTGATGAAACGCTTTGAATGACAACGGACTAAAAAAAGCATACACATCAAATGTTTCATTTAATTGATAAACAATTTGCCCTGATTGATATGTTATAATTTGATTGACTTCGTGATTTGCTTTTGATAATTCATTCACCAACAAATCTCGACGGGAAGAACCACATAAGAAATTCCATTTCGGAGAATAATTTCCTGAAATTAATTTCGAAGCTAAATCTTCTGCATAATCTTCAACCAACACAACATCTCTGTTTTGCGCTTTTAGTTTTTCTGCCGTTTTTTTTCCAACAACAAAAAAATGACCATTCAATTCCAAATCTTGAATGGCATTTACAGTATTTTGACTCGTCACGATAAACTGATGAACGGATTCATCAATCTGTGCATAAATTTCATTTTTCGAAGTCAAATCGATTTGTAAAGTTGGTTTACAAACCACCTCAACATCAGTTCCAAATTCTTTTTCAAGCAATTCAGAAGAAATTAACTTCGTGAATAAAACCTTCGTTCGCACTATTTCGTTCCGATTTCTTTTTTTATTTGTTCAATCATTTTTGCTGCACCTTGTGCAATACATTCTTCAGCAAATTCGCGACCTTTCGTCAAATATTCATCTGCTTTGAATTGTCTTTCGATTGAAATCATTTCTTGTCCATCAATGGTTAAAATTGCTCCTTTGAAGGAGTAATTTTCTTCATCAATTTTCTCAACTAATGCTCCAATTGGCGCTGTACAACCACCTTCTAAAACATTCAAAAATTGACGTTCTACCGTTGCAAAAAGTTCACATTGAGGATTATTAATATCACTCAAATCCAAACCTTCTTTGGCTACAATTCCTAAAATTCCTTGTGATGGTGCAGCAATCATCCAATCAATCACTTTATAATGAAGACCTTTTTCTGCCAATTCATCTAAAATTTCTGAACGATCCAAACCTGCAAAAGCAAAAACAGCTCCGTCCCAATCTGCATTATCTTGCAACTTTTTCAGACGTAATTGCACATTTCCACGTAAATCTACAATCGTATCATTTGGATATTTATGATTCCAAAATGCTTTACGACGCAAAGATCCAGTAGCGATAACACGATGTTTTTTCTCGAAAATATCTTCCGATTTGTACACCAAAATATCCGCAGAACTTGCGCGTTCTGGATATGCAATCAACTCTAATTTTTCTGGTAAAACAGTTGGCACATCTTTCAACGAATGAACCGCAATATCTACTTGATCATTCAACAAAGCAATGTCCAATGAACGCGTAAAAACACCTGTTAAACCTAATGAATAAATGGGTTGTTTTAGATTTGCATCGCCTTCAGAAGTAATCGGAACGATTTCTGTTGGATGACCTTTTGCCTCAAGAATAGAAGCAACTTTATTGGCTTGCCAAAGCGCTAACGGACTTTGACGTGTACCAATTTTTATTGTTTTCATGATTGTATTAAGCTTGTTTTAAATGAAACATTTTTTCGATTAACTGAATTGTTTCGTCTGCGTTTTCTTTATTTTCGATCAAATAAGAAGCAAACTGATTTGTAATTTTCTGAATTACTTTTTCAGTTAAAATCGTTTCATTTTCGTCGATATTTACATTGTCTTTTTTCAAGTTATTTAAAGCAAAACTCTGAAAAAAGTCTAATCTATCTTTGAAAGATTGAATAGCTGGAACCAATTCTCTGGTTTCTAACCATTCGTAAAACTCTGTAGAATGCTCCTCTATAATTGCCAATGCTTCTGGAATTGCATTGCGACGTTGCGCAATTGTATCGTCTACCATTTTAGATAATCCATCTACATTTACCAATTGAATAGATTCGCGAGCAGCCAATGTATGAATTACATTTTCTGGAACTGACATATCAATAATCGTCATTTCCTTATCGAACGGAATCATTTCTTCTGTAATCGTGTAATTACTTGCTCCCGTTGCAACAATTAGAATATCTGTTTTTTGTAATTCTTCTTTTAATTCGCTGTGATCTTTTACGGTAATATCGTATTTCAGTCCAAGAATTTCTGCCTTTTCTTTTGTACGATTGATTAGCGTAATGTTTGTATTTGGATAATGTTTGACCAAATTAGCACACGTATTACGACCAATTTTACCAATTCCGTACAACAAAATATTTTTGTCAACTAAGTTTCCTTGCGTTGCTTGAATAAAATTAACCGCTGAATATGCAACCGAAGCAGAACCGTTACTTAAGAAAGTTTCGTTCTTCACTTTTTTACTAATTTGAATCGCAGTATTTACCAAACGCTCTAAAAAAGCATTTGATGCACCTTGTTTTTTGAAACGAGAAAACCAAATTTTGATTTGTCCGATGATATCAAAATCACCTAAAATCTGACTTTCTAATCCCGACGAAACACGGAATAAATGTGTAATCGCTTCTTCTCCTTCTTTTACCATCATAAATTGACGGAATTCATCTGCATTACCTTCTGTGTATTTACAATATTGCTCAACGATTTGATCTTCGTTTTCTGCAAAACCATAAAATTCAGTACGATTACAAGTTGATACAATAAAAAAGTTTTCTAATCCATTCGTTTTAGAATCTTGCGTAAACGTTTCAACTTGTTCCGGGAAAAATGTAAATTTACCACGTGTAATGGCGTCAGCTTTTTCATAACTGATTCCGATTACGTAAAAATTTTCTTCCGTTTTATTACCTCTAATTGCCATTTCTTCAAATACTGATACAAAAGTAGTTTCAAAAGTCTTCGAAAAATAACTTTAAAAAGAAAAAATAACGCTAAAAATTAAAGTTTGCTTTTTTAGAATAATTATAAATTAAAGGTTTATATTTGTATGTAAACCATTATAAAGAGCGAAGTTGACAATTATCACGTTTTTTATATGACAAACCTCATTATTCAAAATGGAATTAAAAAATACCCATAAAAGTAAAATTAACGAGTATAAATTGTCAACAGACGTATTTATCGCTCAAATAGACAACTTTACAGCTTCTACAGACACGATTCTGAAAGGAATTGACAAGCGTTATATACAATTCTATTTTTGTACAAAAGGTTCGTTGACATTTAATTTTAATAATGGTATTTATAAAATCAATTTGAACGAAGGAAAAAGCTTTTTGTTCTATTATCCGACATTGGACATTCCATTATCGTTGAATATAAATGCCGAAAGCAAGGTTTATATTGTGGTTTTGTCTATTCAGAAATTACATCAATTGTTTGCAGAATATCAAATTCAGAATAATTTGATTTCGAGTATGACGCAAGAAAAATTTTATATTGAACGAGAAATTGGACCTTCAATAAAATTAGTTTTGAATCAAATTGAACAAATGAAACTTTCTCCGCAATTTCAAAATTTATTTTTGATTGGAAAAATGTACGAATTATTCACCCTTTATTTTTCTGAAATTGAAAGTCAAACCGAACATTGTCCTTTCTTAAATGATGAAAATGAAGGAAAACGAATCAAAGAAATCAAAGATTATTTATTAGCTGATTTTAAAAATCCGCCAACAATCAAACAACTTTGCGAAAAATTTTCGATCTCGGAATATCATCTGAAAGAAGGTTTCAAGGAACTATACGGAACAACTGTTTATGGTTATTTGTTGGATAAAAAACTGGAATATGCATTGCATAAATTAGAAGAAAATCAACAAATGGTAAAAGATATTTCGTTTGAAATTGGTTACGAAAACCCATCTCATTTTATATCAGCATTTAAGAAGAAATATGGCTTAACTCCTAAACAATACATTAAACAATTTCAGTAAAAACTTTAAGAATTGTTAATCTTAATATCATTTATTAACTACTTATAAATACTTACTTTTGTTAAATATTTATAAATAGTTATGCAAAAATTTTTGCTTCTTTTATTTCCTTTTGCCGCTTTTGCGCAACAACCCGACTATTATGAAGGGATTGATTTTAATCAAAATGGAAAAACTATAAAGGAAGAATTACACGATTTAATCAATGCTACACATCATGCAGTTAGCTATACGCCTGGAGTTTGGAATATTTTAGATAAATCTGACTTGGATTTAGATTCAAAAGGTCGCGTTTTATTGATTTATGGTTTCACAGATAATTCTACTGTTTATGCAGAACAGCGCACGCGTGATATAAACAACAAAAACAACTCTTCAAGTGGAAGTACAATCGGAAAATGGGAACGCGAACATGTTTTCCCAAAATCTTTAGCAGTTCCTAAACTTGATACTGATCGTCCTGGAACTGGAACAGATGCTCATAATTTACGCGCAGTTGATAGACAAATAAATTCGACTAGACGTAACAATGCTTATCGCGAAAAATGGGCACAAGATGTGACAGGACAAGCCAAATTAATCAATGGAGGTTTTTATCCTGGTGATGAATGGACGGGAGATGTCGCGCGAATTATTATGTATATGTATGTACATTATGGTATGGAAACCGATCCACAATTGGTTGCGTATAACAATACGACAACAACCAATAATGATGGAATGCCAGATATGTTTTTGAAATGGAATGTATAGGATAAAGTATCTGAATTTGAGAAAGTCCGAAACGAAATTATTGCCGAAACACAAGGAAGTCGAAATCCATTTATTGATAATCCGTATTTAGCAACGTTGATTTGGGGAGGAGATAAAGCCGAAAATACTTGGACTGAATTATCTGCGAACGATTACAATTATCAACAAACGCTTGTAGAAGTTTTTCCTAATCCAACAACAGACAAAGTAAAGATTAATGCTAAGAATTTTGATTATGTGAATTTATATGATTTTAACGGTCGTTTACTTGGAATTGAATTAGGTTCGGAAGTTAATTTGAAAAATTATCCAGCTGGAATGTATATTTTATCTATTCACCTAAAAGATGGAAACATCGTCACAAAAAAAGTGATTAAAAAATAATTTTAAACAAAAAATTCCAACTCTAAGAGTTGGAATTTTTTGTTTATTCATTTTAACAACCTTCATTATACATTACATCGAAAGAAACTACTTTATCATTCACTAAATAAAATTGTAGAATCGATCCATTATCATAATCTTCAACATTAAAATAACGAAAAGCTTTTGTTCTTTTATCCGTTTTATCATCATAACCATCGAAAATAGAAATATTCAGATTTTTATATTTATTAATTAACTCATCCAAAGATGAGCCAATTTTAATTCCAGATAATGTTTTAAGACTAGAATCCGAAGACTTTACACTATATACAGTTAAAGTAGAAGAACCTGCTGTCTCCTCACCATTTGTTGTCAATCCAACTTTATATGTTACTCCTTTAGAGACAATTGTTACATCACCATCAGGATAACCATATTCATTCAATTTTATTTTGAATTTTTGTCCAGTTAATTTTTCTAATTCAGACAATTTCATTCCAAGTTTTACGTCATTAATACGAGTTGTAGAAACTTGCGCTTGCAAAGCTATTCCAGCTACAAAAGCAGCTATAAAAAATATTTTTTTCATTTTTATGTATTTAGGTTTTAATCATTATTTTAAAGTGTACATTCTTCTGGGTTATAAGAACTCAATCTTATTGTTGTTACAATTTCATTTTTCAAAGAAAAAGTCAATATAACACCATTTTCTCTATCATCAATTCTAAATTCTCTGTTATTATTATTCGATTTATCCAAAAACACATTATATTTTGACGAATAAGCTTTCCACAAATCCTCCAACGTACTACCAATTCCAATTCCAGACAAAGTTTTGATATTTTTACTTGTTGTAGAAATAGAACTTAAATAGGTGTCATTTTCTGTTTTACTCAAATAACCACTTCTTATTTCGATTGTATAATCAATCCCTTTTAGGGTGACATTCGTTTCTCCTTCATCAACAATTGCAGCAATTTCTTCACCTAACAATTTCAACACTTCGAACGGACGCATACCAATTTTCAGTTCATTCATTCGTGTTGTAGAAATCTGACCAAATCCAACAACCGAAAGCAAGAAAAATCCTAATAAAGTTATTTTAATCCTCATAAATTTTATTGTTTAAATATCCCGATTCTGTCTCATCATCTTCAAAAATATCTTACACCGAAATATCATATTTTTTGTACGCTTTCCATAAATCGTCCAACGAACTTCCAACTTTTATTCCTGATAAAGTCAAAAGTTTAGAGCTGACAGACGAAACCATACATACTTCGAATTGTTTTGTTTTCAAATTTTTATAGTACGAAATATGATATTTAATTCCATTCAACTCAATGTCCTGTTCAGGCATTTCTGCATTATTTACATCATAAAGAGCTAATTGATTTGGTGTTAAAGCTGCAACTTGTTTTTGCTTCATTTCGTACGAAATATCTCCAAATTTGGAAGTCGTTACTTTTTGAGCAAACATTATCGAAGTGAATAGCAAGAAGCACCCTAAAATTGAAAAAAATCGACTAAGCATAAGCATTAATTTGAGCAATATGTTTTACAATTTTTCCATTATCCAAAACCCAAAGTGCATCATAAACACCAGCTCCATCGCTATATGTACCGAACAAATAATATTGATTTAACTCTTTATTGTAAGTAAGTTTTGTTGCTGATAAATTCGCATTATATAAATTGATAAAATATTCTTTTGGAATGATAATTTCTTTTCCTTTGAATGATATTTTAAACGATTTGAATTCTGTTTGAGGAATCATTCCATCCGAACCAAGAAAATCTTTTTCATCAATCGCATAAACAAAATCACTTTCCTTGAAAATTTTATGTTTTTTCGAATTAAATTCTTGCGTTTCGAGCTGAATGGTATAATCAGCAACCGAAAATTCTATTTTAGAATCATTGACTGAAGTTGGTGAAATAGTTTCAAAATCTTCTAACTTTTTGATTCGATCATAGTAAACAAAACCAGCTTTTTCAGGCTGATATTCAACTAAATACCATTTCGAGTTTTCTTCATCAGAATCAATTGGATAAATTGAATTTGAATTGACTTTAGCAACAATTTTAGACGAAATATTTTTATCATCTCTCACATTTGCAAAACCATCTTTATCTTGCACAATCCCAAATTGAGCTTGCACAAAATAGCCTAAAAAAGTAGTAAGAATGAATAAACTTTTTTTCATTTTTTGATTCGATTTTCTTGAAGTAAAGCTAACAAAATCTAAACCAAAAATTTTCACGAATTATAGTGATTTTACAAAATCGATATTTCTTTTCAAACCATCAAATTTTGTACGTTTTACAGGTGATTTCTTAAAAATTTCTCGAAAAACATCCTCTGTAATTTCTTCCCAATCTTTCTTCGAGAATTGATTAATTTTCTTATGACCAACAAAACGAGTTTCTTTCGTTGGCAACGAAAAACGATTCCATGGACAAACTTCTTGGCAAAGATCACAACCAAAAATCCAATCATCAAATTTTCCTTTCATTTCGGTCGGAATTTGATCTTTCAATTCAATTGTAAAATACGAAATACACTGACTTCCGTTCACTGTTTTATTGGGTAAGATTGCCTCAGTTGGGCAAGCATCAATACAACGCGTACATTTTCCACAATGATCAGTTTCAATTGGAGAATCATAAGCTAAATCCAAATCAATAATTAATTCGGATAAAAAGAAAAACGAACCTTTTTGTTTAGATAACGTCAACGAATTTTTTCCAACCCAACCAATTCCAGCTTTTTTCGCCCATGCATGTTCCAGAATTGGTGCTGAATCGGTAAAAGCTCTTCCGCTCACCTCCCCTATTTCTTCTTGAATAAAATCTAACAACTCGCGCACTTTTTCCTTCACGACAAAATGATAATCTTCGCCTTGCGCATACATCGCAACTTTGTAAGAATTAGGATTTCGATCTAAATCTTGGTAATAATTATACGCCAACGAAATCACAGATTTTGCTCCTTCGACCAAAATTCGAGGATCCAGTCGCATATCGAAATGATTTTCCATATACTGCATTTCTCCATGATAATTATTCTTTAACCAAGACTCTAAACGTGGAGCTTCCTCTTCCAAAAAATCTGCTTTGGCAATACCACACGAAATAAATCCCAATGCTTCAGCTTTTTCTTTGATTCGATGGGACCATTTTATTTTGATATGTTCTTCTGTTTGAAGGAGCATTAGTTAATTCGTAATTATGAATTTATAATTATTATATCGACGAGATTAAATTTTATCATTCTGAATGAAACGTGAGTGAAATGAAGAATCTTAGATTCCTCCTAACGCAAGAATAATATGTCGTGTGAGCCATTTTCGATTTATTAGAGTAAGAAAATCGTTAAGATTCTTCGACAAGCTCAGAATGACTTAGAACAAAATTACAAATCAAACAAATCGGTTTGAGGTGAATTTTCTCCACGATATTTTACACCAATATGTTTGAAAGCTTTTTCTGTTGCCACACGTCCACGAGCAGTACGCATCAAATAACCTTCTTGAATGAGATACGGTTCATAAACTTCTTCTAATGTTCCACCATTTTCTCCAACTGCTGTTGCTAAAGTTGTAATTCCGACTGGTCCACCTTTAAATTTTTCAATAATTGTTGATAAAATTCTGTTATCCATTTCATCTAAACCATTATCATCAACTTTTAGAGCTTTTAAAGAAAATTCAGCAATTGATAAATCAATTTTTCCATTTCCTTTAATTTGTGCAAAATCTCGAGTCCTTCTCAATAAAGCATTTGCTATACGAGGAGTTCCACGACTACGACCTGCAATTTCTATCGCCGCTCTTTCGTCAATTGGTGTGTCTAAAATACGAGAAGATCGCTCAACAATCGTACTTAATAATTCAACATTATAATATTCGAAACGGAAATTAATTCCAAAACGAGCACGAAGCGGCGCAGTTAATAAACCAGAACGCGTTGTTGCACCAATTAATGTAAAAGGATTCAAACCAATTTGAACCGAACGTGCATTTGGTCCAGATTCGATCATAATATCAATCTTAAAATCTTCCATTGCCGAATACAAATATTCTTCGATAACGGGAGACATACGATGTATTTCATCAATAAAAAGCACATCATTTTCTTCCAAATTCGTCAATAAACCAGCTAAATCACTCGGTTTATCGAGAACTGGTCCAGATGTAATTTTGATTCCTACACCTAATTCATTCGCAATAATATTTGCTAATGTCGTTTTTCCCAAACCTGGAGGTCCGTGCAACAAAACGTGATCTAATGCTTCGCCACGAAGTTTAGACGCTTTTACGAAAACTTCTAAATTCTCTAGAATATGCGCTTGTCCAGCAAAATCATCAAAACTTTGCGGACGAACAGTATTTTCGTGATTTAGATCGTCATCTGGATAAAATTCTTTATCAGGATTTAATAAATCTGACATAAAATGATGATATAAATTATAATGATGATATTACGAAGGACAAATTAAATTATCCTCCGTACTTTTACAACTACAAAGAACGCAATATTTTTTTAGATAAAAAGAATTATGAGCAAAGGAATATTATTAGTGAATTTAGGTTCGCCCGATTCTACCAATGTTGAAGACGTAAGAACTTATTTACGCGAATTTTTAATGGATAAGAAAGTTTTGGATTCTCCTTGGATTATTCGTAAAACTATTGTTGAATTATTTATTTTACCAAAAAGACCCGAAAAATCTGCTGAAGCTTACCGAAAAATTTGGACAAAAGAAGGTTCTCCTTTAATTGTTTACTCTAAAATTTTGAGAGATATGATACAAAAACAAATGGATATTCCAGTTGTTTTGGCAATGCGTTACAAAAACCCTTCGATAGAAGCTGGTTTACAAGAGCTTTATGACAAAGGTGTTCGCGACATTTTGGTTGTTCCTTTATACCCTCAATACACAATGTCTTCTACAGAAACTGTTGCGGATAAAGTGCTTGAAATTCAGAAAAAAAGTTACAAAGACACTAAGATTAATTTCTTGAAAGCTTTTTACAATCATCCAGATTATATCAAGGTTTTAGGAGATTCTATCAAAGAAAAATTACCTGAGAATTTTGATAAATTATTGTTTTCTTATCACGGAATTCCAGAACGTCACGATAATAAAGCACTTCGTGCTGCAAAAGCGAGCAAATTACCTATTGAAACTTATCGTAATCAATGTTTTGAAACAACACGTTTGGTAACCGAATACTTGCAATTACCAGAAGATAAATATACCACTTCTTTTCAGTCTCGTTTAGGTCGTGACCCTTGGATTAAACCTTATACAGACCACATGTTAGAAGAATTTCCTGCACAAGGCGTTAAGAATTTAGCGGTTTGCACCCCTGCCTTTGTTTCGGATTGTTTGGAGACTTTGGAAGAAATTTCGATGGAAGGACAAGAAGAATTCTTAAAAGCTGGTGGTAAGCAATTTACATACATCCCTTGTTTGAATGATCGTCAAGATTGGGTGGATACATTAGTGAAATGGTTGAAAGGTTGGCAAAATAATTAAGAAAGGTTTTTAGCCTTACAAAATAAATTAGATATCTTTGTTTGGAATTTTTCAATTTTAAACAAAGATATTTTTTTTAAAATGAGACTAATTTTCTCAATTATATTTTTAGTCCTATCACTTTTTAGTTCGGCTCAATTTTTAGATACTAGTGGAAATCTAATTATTGATGGTCGAAAATATCTGAAATCCAAAGTGGATACTACAGGACGAAAATCGGGTTGGGAAATTTATGGTGCAAATACTTTAACCGTTAATCAAAATACCTTTTCCAATTGGATGGCAGGTGGTGAAAATTCGGTTTCACTAAATGCTAAAGCTGATTACGAATTTAATTTCCGAAAAAAGAAACACTTTTGGGACAATCGTTTTATTTTTGAATATGGTTTTTTAGACAATAAAACCAATGGAACGCGTAAAACTGCTGACAATCTAAATATCACAACTTCTTATGGATATTTGATAAAAGAAAAGTGGTACCTAACCTCATCACTTAATATTCGTTCACAGTTTTCTACAGGTTACAATTACGGAACAACTCCAAAAACAAAACTATCAAACTTATTTGCGCCTGCATATGTAACAATTGGGGTCGGTGCGAATTATACGCCAAATTCTAATTTTTCTGTCAGTTTTCAACCTTTAACATCAAGAACAACAATTGTAGCAGACAAAGATTTGCAAAAGAAAGGAACTTATGGTTTACGAAACGATGGAGATACGTTTCTTTTTGAAGTTGGAGCATATTTAGGTGGTCGATACAAAATGAAACTTTTTGATAACGTAACTTACGATAATAATATTGGAATTTTCTCTAATTATTCGAACAAATTTTATAACCTCGATATTGTATATGCTGGATTATTAGACATGAAAATTAATAATTTTATGTCCACACAATTAACCATCAATTTGATTTATGATGAAGATCAAGTTACTCAAACACAATTTAAACAAGCCCTCGGAATTGGCTTAACATATAAAATAGACAGTACTAAGAAAAAAGATAAGAAGAAACGTAGAAAGAAGGAAATTCTCCCATATTTCGATACATCTGGCATTTCCCCAGTCAAATTACCTAGAATAAAACTGGATAAACAAAACTATGATCAAGTTTTTGATAAAAATACAATTGACGAAAAATCAACATATATTAAATCAGAATCCATATTTTTGGAGTAAGTTAATATAAATCAATCAAATCTACATGAAAAAATTTTTATTTGTATTAGCAATTTTAGGAAGTGCTACAACTTTTGCGCAAACAGTAAAAGATGGTAAAGTAGCTACTGATAGCAAGCGTTATTTAAAAGATCAAAAATTTGATGGCCGTCAACCAGGATGGTTCGTTTCGGGAAATAATTCACTTTTATTTTCTCAAAGTGCATTCAGTAATTGGGTTGCGGGAGGTGTAAATTCGTTTGCGCTGAACGGAAGTTTAGATTACGAATTTAACTTGACAAAAGAGAAACATATTTGGGATAATCGTGTTGTTTTAGGATACGGAATCCAGACTAACAAAGGCGAAAGTTCTCGCAAAACAAATGATGTTATCGACTTAACTTCTTCTTATGGTTACAGCATCGGAAATCATTGGTATTTAGCTTCCTCTATGAATTTTCGCACACAATTTACAGATGGTTTTGATTATTCAAGAGATCCAAAAACGAAGATTTCAGCCTTGATGGCTCCAGGTTATTTAAGTTTAGGATTGGGTATTGATTACAAACCAAGCGAAAATTTTCAAATTAATATTCACCCATTTACACCAAGAATGACCTTTGTCTTAGACAAAGATTTACAGAAAAAAGGAAATTTTGGACTTAAAAATGATGGAGACAATACTTTATTTGAATTCGGTGCATATTTAGGTGCGCGATATAAACTACAAATTATGGAAGGAATTTCTTATGATAACCGTGTCGGAATCTATGCAGATTACCTGAAAAATTTCGGAAATATGGACGTTGCTTATCAAGGAATTTTGGATATGAAAGTGAACAAGTTTGTTTCGGCACAAGTAAGTGTCAACCTATTGTATGATGAAGATCAAATCAAAAAAACACAGATTAAACAAACACTTGGAATTGGATTTAATTACAAATTTGATAACACGCCACCAAAAATAGAAGAAGCTCCAGCAATTGCATTTATGCAAGAAGCACCAATTTTCGAAGAAAAAGAAGAAACTGTAGAAGTAGCAACAAATATTCTAAAAAGAGAACCAATTCTTAATGAAACAAAATTAGTCACTCAATAATATTTTTAACCTGCTTTTAATAAGCAGGTTTTTTATTTTTCTTATTTTTATAACTCAATAGAAGAATAAAATGACAAAAAATATTTTCGGCGCACTTTTACCACAAATTTTAATAATTGTTTGGGCAGCTTTCGAGCTTTACCTTGGGTTCAACAACGAACAAAATAACCGCATCATTCTTAGCGCAATCGTGATATTAATCTTCGTTATTTTTACAATTATTACATTACTCAAGGTAATTAAATATCCCAACGACCCAACTTATTTGAAGAAAAAGTAATTTATATAAATGTAATTCTTAAAACTGAACGTTTAACTTTGAGACCAGTCACACTTGATGATACTGAAACAATTCATCAATTATATTCTATCGAAGAAGTTGATTAATACAACACGTAGGAATTCCAGAAAATATAGAGGTTACAATTCTTCATGTAAAAGATTTAGTAAAATCTAATCAAGGAGAACAACCACAAGCTTATACTTTTGTTATCGAAAATGACAATCAATTTGATGGATTAATTTCTTTAAATTTAGGTAGGGCTAAATACAAGAATGCAGAAGTTTGGTTTAAACTTCATCCAGATTTTTGGAACAAAGGAATTGCAACAGAAGCTTTAAGAGAAATTATTTCTTTTGGATTCAATACGTTAAATCTTCATAGAATCGAAGCTGGATGCGCAATTGAAAATATTGGTTCTTACAAAGTTCTTGAAAAAGTTGGAATGATTCGAGAAGCACATACCAGAAAGCTTCTTCCTCTAAAATCTGGTTGGGCAGATAATTATGGCTACGCTATTTTATCGACTGACTTACGATAAAAATTAAGTCATTGCAAACTCATTTTAGAATCATATCTTATTTGATAACAAGTTCAGCTTATCTACAAATTCTCCCTTAAATTTCGTAAACTTGTGTTATAAAACAACAAAAATGAAATTAATCGGTCCTTTCAGACAAATTATAACACTTGCCAATTTACCTTTAAAAGGTGCTATTCACGAAAACCAAGTCGAAGTTCTCGAAGATGGAGGAATTATTATTGATGATGAAACAATTGTAGAAATAGGAAATTTCGAAACGCTTTCTCAACAACATCCAACTATCGAAATTGAACATATCGAAACGGAACAAATTCTTCTTCCTGGATTTGTAGATTCGCATACACACGTTTGTTTTGGAGGAAATCGTGCCAAAGATTTCGCCATGCGTTTGGACGGAAAAACCTATTTAGAAATTGCCGAAAGTGGTGGTGGAATTTGGTCTACTGTGACAGAAACACGTAAGAAAACAGTTGACGAACTGAAAGATATTACGCTAAAACATATTGCCCAATTAGCTAAACAAGGAATCACAACTGCTGAAGTAAAATCTGGTTATGCTCTCTCTGTTGAGGGTGAAATTAAAATGTTAGAAGCGATAAATATGGCGAATCAAGAAAGTGAGATTGATTTGATTCCTACTTTTTTAGGTGCGCATATGAAACCAAAAGATTTTGAAGGTTCGAACAAAGAATATTTAGAACTTTTGGTGAAAGAAGTTTTTCCTAAATTAAAATCTGATGATTTAGCAAATCGTATCGATATTTTTGTGGAACAATCTGCTTTCTCTGTTGAGGAAGGCGATTATTTCTTAAACGAAGCAAAAAATCAAGGTTTTGATATTACGATTCACGCTGATCAATTTACAGCTGGAGGAAGTTATTTAGCTACAAAATTCGATGCTTTGAGTGCAGATCATTTAGAATTTTCAGGAGAAGAAGAAGTGAAAAAACTTGCCAATTCTGATGTTGTTGCAACTGTTTTACCTGGCGCTTCTATCGGTTTGGGAATGCAATATGCACCTGCTCGAAAATTGTTAGATGCTGGTTGTTGCGTTTCGATTGCTTCGGATTGGAATCCTGGCTCAGCTCCAATGGGAAATCTTCTTACACAAGCTTCTGTTTTGGCTACTTTTGAGAAATTATCAATGGCAGAAGTTTTAGCTGCAATTACTTTTCGTGCTGCAAAGGCTTTAAATTTAGCTGATCGTGGAACAATAGAAAAAGGTAAAAAAGCCGATTTTATCAGCTTCTCTACCTTCGATTATCGTAATATTATCTATTATCAAGGACAATTACAACCAACAAATGTATGGAAAAATGGTGCTTTGATTAATCAATAGTGTAAATATTATCAGGAGTGATGGTGTTTGTCGGCGTGTAAATTAACCAATCGGTAATCATTTCTTGCGGATAAAGACCTTCATCTCCTTCATTCAAACCTTCTACAGCATAAGGACGATTCAAACAAACGCCAAAAATTTCGTTGTTCTCATTGATTCCGTACACATCAAACCAAATGTGTTCCTTATTCATTTCATGATCGACATCAAATCCTAATTTAATTAAAAATCGATAATAATTTTCTTCATCTGCTTCTGGATTAAAATATGTGTTAAATGCTTTTTTATACAATTCAAAACGTTGATAAGCCAAGGCTGACATTCGTTCCGTTTCCTGATCGCTGATAAAGAAAATCGGATTATCTGCAATTGTCGCCGCATAAACTTCTGGTGTCAATGTATGTCCTTCTTGCACCGCTAACAAAACGCCACAAGGTTCATAATTTTCGTTTTCTGGCTGACGTTCATTGTAACCTCCAGGAATTTTAGCAGGATAATCTTTCACCACATCTTCCCAACGTTTCCAACAAAATGTAATATCCAAACCATCATAACCAATATTAAATTCTTCATTTTCTGGCGAACGAAAATCTGGTTTGATAAACGCATTTACAATCATATCCAAAGCCGAATTCATCTGCTCTACTCCATCTTTGATGTTCAACATCTCCAACTCCACAGAACCGCAACGATGCAAACCATGCGTATGCATCCAATACACGCGATCGCCATTTTCATCCTCATCATAAACGCCATGAATCACATATAAATACGAAGGCGCAGGCGGAATTTCTGACTCTGCTGTCACTTTAGCCCATTTACCAGAAAGCAAACGATAAGGCATAAAATCGACAACAATAGACGGGTTTTCAACAATTGCTTGCATAATTTTTAATTGCAAATGAAAACTATCCAATGCATCATTTCCAAAATACATCACAGATTCCAAATAAAAATCTTGTTGCGTTGCAATTTCCATTTCTTCGTCCGAAATCATATTTCCAAAACCAAATTCAGAATAATCGTTACTTCTCGCATCCACAACATACAAATTCACATCAAATTCTTCCTCCAAATAAGACACTACAAGTTGATATTCTTGCTTTACAGCTCCATTTTCGTCTTTATCAATCTCGATAAGATCAAAATTGATTAATTGAAAATAATCGGTTGATTTTAGACTTTTTTCAATTGATTCTCTTGAAAATACAAAATCTTTCGACGAAGGAAAAATTCCCATTGTAGAAGGTAAACTCAATCCATCCTCTGCAATTCCTTTGTACAATTCTTGATTTGTCATAGTTATTTTTAGTTTGTTTTTTGTTAAAGATAAATGTTTTAAGTTCATCAAAATTTTAGCAAAATGTTAAACTTTAAAATGATTAAAGATGATAATTCAGTTCGCATTACGTTAATTTATTGTAATTTTGTTCGCATAATTTTACAATTATGATAGCATCTATGACAGGTTACGGTAAATCCGTATTGGAATTACCTGAGAAAAAAGTAACGATAGAAATCCGTTCTTTAAACAGTAAAACACTAGATTTAAACACGAGAATTCCTTCTTTTTATCGTGAAAAAGAATTAGAAATCAGAAACCTTATTTCAGAAAAAGTTCAACGTGGAAAAGTTGATTTTTCGATGTTAGTAGAGTTAAATCCTGCTGCAAGAAATCAAAATATAAATGCTGAATTAATCAAAAGTTATATGGCAGAATTTAAATCAATCACACCAAATGTGACTGATGGTGAATTATTGCCTGTAGTAATGCGCCTTCCAGACGTTATTTCGTACACGCAAGACGATTTGAGTGAAGACGAATGGAATCAAATTCGCGCAACAATTATTGATGCGATCGACGCATTAAATCAATTTAGATTAGATGAAGGAAAAGTTTTAGAGAAATATTTGACTTTAAACTTGAATAACATTCTTGAGCTTTTAACACAAGTTGTCCCTTTTGAAAAAGAACGAATTGAAACTATAAAAGAACGTTTCAATAAACGTTTAGAAGAATTAAAAGTTGATGTTGATCAAAATCGTTTCGAACAAGAATTAATTTTCTATTTGGAGAAATTTGATATCACAGAAGAAAAAGTTCGTCTAAAAAACCATTGCGAATATTTCTTAAAAGAATTAGCTGGAACTGAATCAAATGGAAAAAAACTAGGATTTATTTCGCAAGAAATTGGTCGTGAAATCAATACATTAGGTTCTAAATCAAATCATTCTGAAATGCAAAAAATTGTTGTTCAGATGAAAGATGAATTAGAAAAAATTAAAGAACAATCGTTAAACATTTTATAATGAAAAAAGGAAAATTAATCGTCTTTTCGGCTCCATCAGGCGCAGGAAAAACAACTTTGGTTCGTTACGCTTTAGAACAATTGGAGAATATCAAATTTTCTATTTCTTGTACAACTAGAGATAAACGCGAAGGTGAAACTCACGGAGAAGACTATTATTTCTTAACACCAGAAGAATTTAAGGCAAAAATTGCAAACGACGAATTCGTAGAGCACGAAGAAGTTTACCGCGATAATTTTTACGGAACTTTAAAATCGGAAGTTGATCGCATTACATCTGAAGGAAATTCTGTAATTTTTGATATTGATGTTATTGGTGCATTGAATATCAAAAAATTGTACGGAGATCAATGTTTAACAGTATTTGTAAATCCTCCATCTTTGGAAATATTGAAAGAACGTTTAATTTCTCGCAACACAGAAAGCGAAGATAAATTGAAACAACGTATTGATAAAGCAGGAATTGAAATGGAAAAAGCTAAAGAGTTTGATATCATTTTATTGAACGACGATTTAGAAACTGCAAAAGCAAAAACCTTAGAAATTATTACAGATTTTATTAAATAATAATTTTTAATCATCATGATATAAATGCCTCGAATAAATAAAATCGAGGCATTTTTGTTATCTTTAGCTTTCGAAAAAATCACTACATAAAATGGAAATAGAAAATAGTTTAGAAATCAACAACGCCAATATTCATTATGTTCACCACGAAATAAATCCAGAAAATCCAACACTTATTTTTTTACACGATTCCTTAGGTTGCACCCAACTTTGGAGAGATTTCCCAAAAGAAGTTGCCGAAAAAACAAATTGTAATTTATTCATCTACGATAGAAAAGGTTATGGAAAATCGTCGCCTTTTACCATTGATCGTCGCGAATTGACTTACATGCATGATGAAGCAGATTTTCTAAATGATTTGGTTCAATATTTCAACTTCAAAGACATTATTTTATTTGGACATAGCGATGGCGGATCGATTGCGTTACTTTATGCTTCGAAATATCATCAAAATTTAAAAGGAATTGTTGTAGTTGGTTCGCACATTATTGTAGAAGAAATTTCTTTACAAGGAATCAGAGATGCAAAAATTGCATATGCAGAAACTAATTTGAAAGAACGTTTGACAAAATATCATGGCGATAAAACGCAGAAAGTTTTTGAGATGTGGACAGAAACTTGGTTACGCCCAGATTTTATTGATTTTGATATTCGAAAAGAATTGCAAAACATCGAATGTCCAACTTTGGTTATTCAAGGAATTGATGATGAATATGGTTCGATTGAGCAAGTAAATGGAATTATCAACAATGTAAAAGGAAGAAAAGAAAGTTATCTTGTTCCTGATGCAAAACATACACCTTACAAAGAGAATAGGACGCCGACTTTGGCAAAAACAGTTGAGTTTATTGATTCGTTATAACGAATCAATAAACCTAAATATTACCATTTTACTCAATTTTTTCTCCTACGTTTAATCCATTTATAAACTTCAAACCACAATACAGATAACATTGCTACAAGCATCGCCATTCCTAATTCTTTTAGATTCAACGAAGAAACTTTAAAAAATAAAGAAATTGGCTTTATATACAGTATTGCAAAAAGTATAAGCAATGTAAGAATTGTAACGCCAACCATTAAATTATTTTTATTTTTAAAACTTGACCACAAGCTATAATAAAACGATCTATTCGTTAAACTTAACCAAACATTTGAGAAAATCAACGTTGTAAAAACCATTGCTCGGGTTTTCTCTTCATTTCCGCCTAACTGATAAGTGTATTGATAAACAAAAAGCAATCCTAATGTGATGATAATTCCTTGAATAATACTTGTTGAAAGTTCTTTCCAATTCAGAAAAGTTTCCGTCATAGGACGAGGTTTTTCGTTCATAGAATTTTTCTCTAAAGGCTCGTTTTCATACACAATAGAACAGGTTGGTCCCATTACCAATTCTAAGAAAATAACATGAACCGGTGTGAAAATTTGCGGAAAAGCCCAACCTAAAAACAACGGCAATGAAACAATTAATATAATTGGAATATGAATCGAGATAATGTATTGAACAGCTTTTTTAAGATTCGTATAAATGCGTCTTCCAGCAGCTATTCCGATAACTAATTTTCCTAAATCATCATTTGTTAAAATTAATTGCGCAGCTTGTTTGGCTATTTCAGTTCCTTTTTCGCCCATTGCAACACCAATGTGTGCGGCTTTCAATGCTGGTCCATCGTTTACTCCGTCGCCCAACATTGCAACTACTTCTCCATCCTCTTTCAAAGCTTTCACGACGGCTAATTTTGCTTCGGGAAACATTCGTGCAAATAAGACTTTTTCGTCGGCTGCTTTTAATAATTCTTTTTCAGAAAGTTGTGTAATTTCACTTCCTGTAATACTATCTTCAGCATGAATAATTCCTGCCTGATTCGCAATACTCATCGTAGTTTCGGCATTATCGCCTGTAATTACTTTTACTTTTATTCCGGCATTATATATTTTCTCGAAAACCTCATTTATTCCCTTTTTAGGCGGATCATAAAAGACAACAAAACCTAACAATTCAAAAGGTAAATCTTGTTGTTGTTTTGGAAAATCGTTTGAATTAAAAGTAGATTTTGCAACACCCAAAAGTCGGAAACCTTTTGTTCCAAAATCGCGAATAACGTTTCGTAAATGATCTTTTTGTTGATCAGAAAGATTCGAAACTTGTAAAATAGCTTCTGGAGCACCTTTTGCCGCAATTATTCGTTGATTATCTTTATTTTTAAAACAATGCGTCATCATCGGAGGTTTTCCAGATAAAGGATATTCGAAAAACATTTGATATTGATTGCGCTCATCAACCTGTGTTTGTTCGTAAACTCGGTGCAACGTTTTTTCCATTGGATCGAATGGAACAGGTTCACTACTCCACATCGCATATTGTATAATCTTAGAAATTTCGACATCATTGAATTGAATTTCATCAAAAACCGTAGACATTTTTGCATCATAAATCGCTTTCAATTTCATCGAATTTTCGGTAATTGTGCCTGTTTTATCACTACAAATAACAGTTGTGCTTCCTAAAGTTTCGACAACGCTACTCTTTTTTACAATAATTCCTTCGCGTAATAATTTCCATGAACCCAATGCCATAAATGTAGTAAATGCAACTGGTATTTCTTCGGGTAAAATAGACATTGCCAAAGTCAAACCGTTTAATAAACTACTTACAATGTCTTTTGTTTGAAAATAATTGAATCCGCAAACCATTGCAAAAACAATAATTCCAATGATTGCCATTCCTTTCACAAATTTTTCTATCTGCAATTGCAAAGGCGATTTTTCTTCTTTTATAGATAAAATTGACGTTCCTATTTTTCCCAACTTCGTTTCTGCTCCAATGGCTGTCACTTCAAAAATAGCCAAACCAGAAACTGTCAAAGTTCCACTGTAAATTTCTGGATGATCTATATCTTTAAAAACTGACATACTTTCGCCTGTTAAAGCCGATTCATTCACCGAAAAATCATTACTATGAACAATATTTCCATCCGCATTAATCATTTTTCCTTCTTCCGTAATACACAAATCACCAATTGTAATTTCGTGTGTTGGTATCTCAACTAATCGTCCATTACGAATAACTGAACTCAAAGGTTCGTTCAACTTTTCTAACTCTTGCAGAGCTTTTTGATTACGAGAACCTTGGTAAAATGAAATTCCTGTCACAGCAACAATAGCCACAAACATAAATGCAGCTTCGCCCAAATCACCAACCAACACATAAATAATTGATACAGCAATCAAAATTAGCGTCATTGGTTCTTTTAGAATATCAAATAATAAACTATACCAAGCAGAATTCTGTTCACCCTTTATAGCATTATCTCCGTATTGTTGTTGAGCTTTTTTGACTTCAGAATCAGATAACCCTTTTAAATTTTCAGGAATTTTTATAGACATTATTTCAATCGATTAGTGTTTACTAAAGTTACAGCTAAATCCAATTAAAAAATAGTTTAATACTTGATTATATCCTATTTAGATTTGATTTCAATTAAAACAAAAAAATCATTTCTTTCGAAATGATTTTTGCTCTATTATTAAGGAATTAATTTTCGAATGCATCGCAGTTTATGCGAATATTTTTGAGAATCGGTATTGAAAATTCCATTTGTATCGATTGGATCAATTCTAACTTTTCCGTGTGCGTGCAAAATTTTTCCATTGCCACACATAATTCCGACATGAATAATTAGACCTTCTGCATTATCAAAAAAAGCTAAATCACCTGGTTCTGCTTCTTCTACAAAACTCAAAACTTCACCCATTTCCGCTTGTTGATAAGCATCTCTTGGAATTTTATAGCCACCTATTTTGTACACTTGTTGCGTTAAACCAGAACAATCAATACCGAACGAAGATTTTCCTCCCCACAAATAAGGTACATTTAGATAGGCTTTTGCAATTTCTACCAATTGATCTTTTGATTTTTTACCAGACGTATATACCCCAAAATATTCAAAACATTTTGGACCAATTTTGATTTTACTTTCATTCAAAGTACGAACCTCAGCTCCAATTGTCAACGTCATTGGCAAGCCATTTTCCATCGCATGATTATACGGATTAATTGCAAATTTCTCGATCGAATCTTTATTATATTCTTCTTCCGAAATTTCTACAATTTGTTTTGGATCTAGCCAACCTTCGTAACCATCAAAAGCTAACTGAACTTTAGTCCATTTTTCTAATTCTTCTAAAATAATCAACTTTTCTCCAAACAAAACCTGACTCACCATTTCTGATGAATCTCTTGCTTCGTAGCGCAATGGCGCAACACTTACTTGACAAATGGCGTACTTCATTATTTTTTTCGAATTAACGTAATTCCGTCACGAATTGGTAAAATTATCGACTCTACTCGTTTGTCTTTCGTTACCATTTCATTAAATTCTTTCAAAATTTTTGTCGAAGGATCTTTTTTATCTTCCTCTTCCATCATTACTTTTCCGTACCACAAAACATTGTCAACTAACATGGTTCCTCCTGGACGTAAAAGTTCTAAAACTTTTTCAAAATAATAAGGATAACTCTCTTTATCAGCATCAATAAAAGCTAAATCTACAGAATTTTTCTCGATTGTTTCTAATTCTTCGCGTGCATCATTGATTCTAAAATCAATTTTTGAAGCAAATTCAGATTCATCAAAATATTTTCTGCACAAATATTCCAATTCATCATTTTTATCCATCGTAATGATTTTTCCATCAGCAATCAAACCTTCTGCCAAACACAATGTTGCGTAACCTGTAAAAGTTCCTAACTCTAAAATAGTTTTTGGGGCTAAAATCTTTGACAAAATACTTAACAAACGACCTTGATATTCTCCCGAAATCATGTGTGGCTGCGTTGTACATTGATAAGTTTCAACACGTAAACGGCTCAAGATTTCAGGTTCTTGATCCACATGATGATCTAAATACGATTCTAAAACTGGTGAAATTTTTATCATACCTTTAAAAAGTCAACAAAATTACAAAAAATGCATTGAATATCGGCTATATAAAGGAAATTTAGAAGAGAAAATTTATCCAAAATAATCAAACCAAAAAAGCATTACTTTTTGGGTAATGCTTTTTGTTTTGAAAATTATTTTGATAAGCTTAGACTAAATCTTAACCTCAGCCTTACTTTAAACTTTTCCTTTCTGAATAACAGTTACAACATCTGGATCTAATAATGTTGATGTATCGCCAAAATCAGTTTCGTTGCTTGCTATTTTTCTTAAAATACGACGCATAATTTTTCCGCTACGCGTTTTTGGTAAACCTGAAACAAACTGTATTTTATCTGGCTTTGCAATTGCTCCAATTAATTTAGAAACTCCATTTTTTATTTCTGCTTCAAGTTCTGGTGAACCTTGTACTCCATCTTGCAAAATCACATAAGCATACAATGCATTTCCTTTGATATCATGAGGATAACCAACAACCGCGCTTTCTGCTACAGCTTCGTGTTCATTTATCGCATTTTCTATTGGTGCAGTTCCTAAATTGTGTCCAGAAACAATCACTACATCATCTACACGTCCTGTAATTCGATAATTTTCCATTACATCACGATACGCTCCATCTCCTGTAAAATAATATCCCGGAAATGTTGAAAAATAGGTTTCTACATAGCGTTTATGATTACCATAAATAGTACGAGCCATAGATGGCCAAGGAAATTTAATTGCTAAACGTCCTTCTGCTTTTTCATTTACTGCTTCTACTTCTTTTCCATGTTCATCCATTAAAACTGGCTGAATTCCTGGAAGCGGTAATGTTGCAAACGTTGGACGAAGCGGCGTAATTCCTGCTAATGGCGAAATCAAAATAGATCCCGTTTCTGTTTGCCACCATGTATCTACAATTGGACAATTTCCTTTTCCAATATAATCATTAAACCAGTGCCAAGCTTCCTCGTTAATTGGTTCACCAACTGATCCTAAAACTTTAAGACTTGATAAATCATATTTCTCGACATAATCTAAGGATTCACGAGCTAACGAACGAATTGCTGTTGGAGCTGTATAGAAATGTGTCACTTTTAATTTTTCGACAATTTCCCAAAAACGTCCAAAATCAGGAAAACTTGGAATTCCTTCGAACATTACTGAAGTTGCTCCACAAGCCAAAGGTCCATAAATAATGTAACTATGTCCTGTAATCCAACCGATATCTGCTGTACACCAATAAATATCGTTGTGCTCCATTTGAAAAATATTATCGAACGAATAAGCCGTTTCCACCATATATCCACCACATGTATGCACCATTCCTTTTGGTTTTCCTGTAGAACCAGAAGTATACAAAATAAACAAAGGATCTTCGGCATCCATAATTTCCGCAGGACAATTATCGTCTACCTTATGCATTTCATCAATCCAAAATTTATCACGTCCACCAACCATAGAAGTAGGCTCGATAGCACGTCGATAAACAATACACGACTGAATAGAAGCACAATCTTTTAAGGCTTCATCACAAATTGCTTTTAAGTTAATTGATTTCGTTCCACGAAAAACTTCGTTTGCTGTCACCAAAACCTTACATTGCGCATCGTTGATACGAGAGGCAATTGCAGCAGAAGAAAATCCTGCAAAAACAATAGAATGTACCGCGCCAATACGAGCACAAGCTAACATCGCGATGGCTAATTCTGGAATCATTGGCATATAAATACACACACGATCTCCTTTTTGTACGCCATTATTTTTTAAGACATTCGCAAATTGGCAAACTTTTGAATGCAATTGACGATATGTAATAATTCTAGATTCCTCTAAAGGATTATTTGGTTCCCAAATTAAAGCTGTTTTGTTTCCATTTTTTTCCAAATGACGATCCAAAACATTTTCGGTAATATTTAGTTGTCCACCTTGAAACCATTTAAAATCTGCTTGTTCAAAATTATATTCAAGTGTTTTGTCCCATTTCTTTTGCCAAACGAAGTTTCCAGCAATTTTATCCCAAAATTTTTCAGGCTCCTCGACACTTTTTTTATACGCTTTCTTATATTCAGAAAACGAATTGATTCTAAAATTGTTAATCATTTTAATTTTAATTGTGGTTTTGAATACTAAATATAAAAAAAGCGAATCAATTTATCAAATTAACTCGCTTATATTTTACAAATGAATAAAAACTATTCTATTTTCCTTTATACGGACTTGCATTGTAATATGCTAAAGCAGTTGGTAAGGCTTCCTTTATTTTAGCCATACGCGTCGCATCCGAAGGGTGAGTACTCAAGAATTCTGAAACTCCTGCATTTCCACTTTTCGCCGCCATACGTTCCCAAAAAGGAATTGCTTTAGAAGGATCATAACCCGCCATCGCCATTAAATACAATCCTGTAACATCAGCATCTAATTCCATTTTACGAGAATAGTTTAGTAAACCAACTTGTGCACCTACAGGATATAATTGTTCAAAAACTTTTGCATATTCTGCATTTCCAATGGATCCACCAACTATTTGTCCTAAACCTTGTGCGGCCATTTGCTGAGAAGCTTGCTCCGCACTATGACCAGCCAAAGCGTGACCAATTTCGTGACCTAAAACAACAGCCAATCCCGTTGCATCTTTGGTAACAGGTAAAATACCTGAATAAACCGCAACTTTACCTCCAGGCATACACCATGCATTTACTTCGTTTGCATTTAACAACGTAAATTGCCATTGATAACCTTGTAATTGAGAAGATATTCCCTTTTCTTGATAATATTTTTCAGCGGCATATTTTAAACGTTCCCCTACTGTTTGCACCATTTTAGCATCGGCAGTACCTGTAATTACTTTCCCTTGTTTAAGAACCTGAGAATATTGATTGTAAGCTGTCGGAAATAAATCTGCATTAGAAACTAATGACAACGATTTACGTCCGGTAACAGGGTTTGTAGCACAAGAAGCTAATACTAAAGCTCCTGCTACAGTTAAAATTATTTTCTTCATATTTTTAAGTTTATTTACCAAGTTTCTTTTTGATTTCGTTCAATTTCATCAATGCTTCAACAGGTGTTAACGTATTGATATCTGTGTTCAGAATTTCTTCTCTTATAGAATCTAAAATTGGATCATCTAACTGAAAGAAACTTAATTGCATATTATCTTGCGTTATTTTCTCCGTTTTATTCGAGATTCCTTCATCTGTTTTCGTTGCTTCCAAAATTTTCAACACATCATTTGCTCTGTCCACCACTCGTTTTGGCATCCCAGCCATTTTAGCAACATGTATACCAAAACTGTGCTCACTTCCTCCTGGAACTAATTTTCTCAAAAATAATATTGTATCTTTTGTTTCTTTGATACTAACATTAAAGTTTTTGATACGTTCCATCGATTTTGACATTTCATTCAATTCATGATAATGCGTTGCAAACAATGTTTTTGGTTTCAAGGCACTTTGATGTAAAAATTCTGCAATTGCCCATGCAATCGAAATTCCATCGTAAGTCGAAGTTCCTCGACCAATTTCATCCAATAAAATCAAACTTCGTTCCGAAATGTTATTTAAGATACTTGCTGTCTCATTCATTTCGACCATAAATGTCGATTCACCTGATGAAATATTATCTGAAGCACCAACTCGAGTAAAAACTTTATCAATGATTCCTAAATCTGCAGCTTGAGCTGGAACAAAACTTCCCATTTGCGCCATCAAAACAATCAAAGCAGTTTGACGTAAAAGCGCCGATTTACCAGACATATTTGGTCCAGTAATCATAATAATTTGCTGATGATCCGAATTTAACTCAACATTATTCGACACATATTGTTCACCAATTGGTAATTGTTGCTCAATCACAGCATGACGACCTTCTTTTATATTTAGTTCAAAACCATCATTAAGAGAAGGTTTTGTGTAATTATTTTTCTCTGCTATTTCTGCAAAAGTTGACAAAACATCCAAAAATGCAATTGCTTTTGCCGTTTGTTGAATCGGTAAAAGTTTAGTGATAATTTCTTGTAACAATTCAATAAATAATTGATTTTCTATAGCAAGAATTTTTTCTTCTGCACCAAGAATTTGTGTTTCGTACTCTTTTAATTCTTCGGTAATATAACGCTCTGCATTCACCAAAGTTTGCTTACGAATCCATTCTTCTGGCACTTTATCTTTGTGCGTATTTCGAACTTCAATATAATAACCAAACACATTATTGAATGCAATTTTCAAGGACGAAATTCCAGTTCGTTCTGTTTCGCGTTGACACATTTGATCCAAATAATCTTTTCCAGAAAACTGAATTTTTCGTAATCGATCCAATTCTTCTGAAACACCTTCTCTAATTACATTTCCTTTTACAATTTGATGCGGAGGCTCGTTAGAAAGTGTATCAAAAATCTTTTGTGTTAAATGATCAATTGGTTCGATTCGAGAAAATAAATCTGCAACTTCTTTGATATTCGATTGTTCAGCAACTTCTTTTATTTCTTCCGAAATTTTCAAACTTTGTGCTAATTGTTGCAATTGACGAGGTGTAATTTTACCTGTCGAAACTTTTCCAGCCAAACGTTCTAAATCGGTTAATTGACCTAATTTTTCTCGCAAATCGTAACGTAAATCTCCAAATTTGTAGAAGTATTCGACAATATTTTGACGACGTTGAATTGATTTCAAATCTTTCAACACCATTACCATCCAACGATTCAACAAACGTGCTCCCATCGGAGTTTTGGTATCGTCTAAAACATTTAATAACGTAACACCTTTTGGATGTGGAGAATAAACCAATTCGAGATTGCGAATCGTAAATGGATCCATCCACACAAAACTATCTTGATTAAGACGCTGAATAGATGTTAGATGCTGAATTTCGAAGTGATGTGTGTCATCCAAATAAGCTAAAATTGCACCCGCAGAAATGATTCCATCTTTTAAATCCTCAATTCCAAAACCTTTTAGATTCTTAGTTTTAAAAAGATTGGTTAATTTATCAACTGCAAAATCATATTGAAAAGCCCAATCATCCAACAAAAATTTACTTTTGACATCAGAAAAATTATATTTAACACGTTTTTGGTAAATCACTTCACTTGGTCGAAACGATTGAATAATTTTCGCTACTTGATCTTCTTGTCCTTCCGAAACCAAAAATTCTCCTGTCGAAACATCTAACAACGCAATTCCAAAAGCTTTATCACCTTGATGAACAGCCATCAAAAAGTTATTCGATTTTGACGATAAAACCTCATCTTGCAACGCAACACCAGGCGTTACCAATTCTGTAACACCACGTTTTACGATACCTTTTACCATCTTTGGATCTTCGAGCTGATCACAAATTGCAACGCGTAAACCGGCTTTCACCAATTTCGGTAAATAAGTATTCAAACTATGATGAGGAAACCCTGCCAAAGCACTATTATCAGAACCATTGGCGCGTTTTGTTAAAACTATATCTAAAATGCGAGAAGCTCGCACAGCATCTTCTCCAAATGTTTCGTAAAAATCTCCCACACGGAACAACAACATTGCATCAGGATATTTCGCCTTGATGGTGTTATATTGTTTCATTAGAGGAGTTTCCTTATTCTTTACTACTTTTGTCAAATTATTATAAATTTTGAACAGCTAAGTTAGTTAAAAACGAAGTGATGAGAAAACTAAAATTAGACGAATTAGGTCGCGTTTCTGCGGAAGAATATAAAGCTATTGAAAAACACCCGATTGTTGTGGTGTTGGATAATGTGAGAAGTATGCACAATGTTGGTGCAGTTTTTAGAACTTCGGATGCATTTTTAATTGATAAAATTTATTTGTGTGGAATTACAGCAACTCCACCTCATAAAGAAATTCATAAAACGGCCATTGGTGCAGAAAATTCTGTTGATTGGGAATATGTGAAAGATTCGAATGAATTGGTTGCTAAATTAAAAGAAGATGGTTATCAAATTGTAACGATTGAACAAACGGAAGGTTCTGTTTTGTTAAATGAATTTGAAGTTGACCAATCTCAGAAATATGCAATTGTGATGGGAAATGAGGTTGATGGTGTGCAACAATCAATCATTGATCAATGTGATACGTGTATCGAAATTCCACAATCAGGAACAAAACATTCGCTTAATGTTTCGGTTTGTACAGGAATTATTTTATGGAAATGGTATGAAAGTTTTATGAAATAGCGTTAAGCAAAAATATAAACTCCAACTTTTCATCAAGTTGGAGTTTTTTGTTATTAAAAATTCACCGAAACATTAATCCATTCTGGATCAAAATCTGCGTTATATTTTTTATAGAAATTAATTGCAGGTTCATTCCAATCCAGAACTTGCCAAACCATTCCGTGGTAATTATTCGCTTTTCCATAAACAATTAATTCATCCAATAATAATTTACCAATTCCAGAACCGCGCATTTTTTCGGTTACAATCAAATCCTCCAAATATAATCTGCGTCCTTTCCAAGTCGAATAACGATCGTAATGCAACGCAATTCCTTCCACATTTCCGTCCACTTCTGCAACCAAAGAACCCCAAACTGGTTTATCTCCAAACCCGCATTCTTCCATTTCTTCTAAGGTTACCGTTACTTCGTCTGGTGCTTTTTCGTATAAAGCTAATTCGTGAATTAACTCTAAAATTCGAGGACAATCTTCTTTTCTTGCTTCTCGTATTGTTACATTTTTCATTATTGTGTGATGTTATTTAGTTATTCGTTATTCGAGACTAGAAATTAGTTATCTAGTTTACGAAACGTAGAATTCATTATTTTTTGTCATTCTGAATATAGCTTCAGCGAAATGAAGAATCTATAGATTCCTCCATTCGTCGGAATAACAAATTCGCTAATTTTTGATGAGATACTGAAACGAGTTCAGCATGACAATTTCTCTAAATTCGAGCTTCGTATTTCTAACTTCGTACTTAAATCGTCATTCCAATTTCGATTCCTTTGATACGACGATATAATTCTGTTGCGTAATTATCAGTCATTCCCGAAACATAATCCAAAATTCCCATTACCTTTTGATACTTTGTTCCTTTCTCATATAAAAACTGAGCAGGAACTAAACGCAAGGCTTTTTTCTCAAACGTTTTGCGTTCTTTTTCATCTTTTAAAATTGGAGGAATAAATTGCGAAAGCAATTCTGACATTACATTATAACCTGCATTTTCAATTTCGAGAACAGAACGATGATTATAAATATTTTCAATCGAGAAACGTTGAATTTCGTCTAAAACTCGTTTCGTTACTTGTTCCGTTTCATTTTTAATCACATCTAATAACGCCGTTTTAAATTCTCCTTTTACAATTTGATCAAAATTATTTTGGTAAACTTCAACCGATTTTTGCGTCAATAAATTAATTGATTTTGCACGTAAATAGGCTATTCGATCATTTTTATCTGAAATTGATTTTAATGTATTTTTTGTTTTATCAATTTGAGATGGATCTAAAGATTCAACTAAATTCAAAAATAATTTTCGGCATTTATCATGATCAATAATTCCTAAACGTTGCGAATCTTCGACATCGATAATCGAATAACAAATATCGTCAGCCGCCTCTACCAACCACACAAACGGATGTCGCTTGTAAATAATTGGTGAATCTTGTTCCAAAATCATATTCGTTTTTTCAGCAATTGTTCGGAAAGCTTCCTTTTGCGCCTGAAAAAATCCAAATTTCTTACGATGCAATTGATTTTTATCTTTTGCAACCGATTCACATGGATATTTTGCAATCGCAGCCAATGTTGAATACGTCAAACGTAAACCACCTTCCGATTTTCCGTTTTGTTGTTGTGTTAAAATTCGAATTGCATTTGCGTTTCCTTCAAAATTGATTAAATCAGCCCATTCGGCTTCAGTAAAATATTGTTTCAAATCTGTTTCATGGCGATCAAAATAAGAAGCAATTGCATCTTCGCCCGAATGTCCAAAAGCTGGATTTCCGATATCGTGACACAAACATGCCGCTGAAATAACATCGTGAATACTATATTTATAAAATTCTTGTGATTCTTTTGTTAATTTATAATTTTCGGAAATAAACTTTCCTACCAAATTTCCCATCGAGCGTCCAACAGACGAAACCTCTAACGAATGCGTCAATCGATTGTGGACAAATACACTTCCTGGCAAAGGAAAAACTTGCGTTTTGTTCTGCAAACGACGAAAGGCAGACGAAAAAATAATACGATCATAATCACGCTGATATTCTGATCTCGCATCCGACGTATCGTTTGTATTGCTGCGTTGATTGGTGTAAATATGATTGAGAAGTTCCATAAACTGATTTAGAAAACGAATTTAACGAATAATGTTCAGTCATAAAAAAATCCGAACGGTTTCGTTCGGATTTTTGGGTTTATTCGTGAAATTTTAAAAGATTTTTCATTCTTTCTGTAATATATTCATCTTGAAGAAAATTTGCTTCATTAAAGTTTAAATCAAACTTATATTGAACAGCTAACTCTTTTAGAATTTCAATTTCAGCTTTTATCTCTCCTTCAAACCAGTTGTCCCAAGCAAACAAAATTATTTTTTCATTTTTAGCTAATTTGTAAAAGTCGAAATCAATTGATTTATCAAAAATTTCATCATCATATTCACAAATAATTTTCCATTTATCTTTTACTAATTCATTAATAATTAAATAAAAAATATCAGTTTCAATATTTGTGACAATTTTAAAATTCATTAATCAAAATAGTATTTCTACCAACTACCAGATGCTCCTCCGCCTCCGAAGCTTCCGCCTCCGAAACCACCAAAGCCGCCTCCGCCACCAGATGATCCACCCCAAGAACTACCTCCTGAGCCGAAACCTCCGCCACCGAAAACAGAACTTCCTGTGTTCATAATGATAATATCATCTAACAAACTTCTTCGTCTGCCACCATTTCCTCCATTATTTCCTCCTTTACCTTTCGAAATAATAATAAAGATAAAAATGAAAAATCCTATGGCAAAAATCAATGCAAGCCAATCCATTTCTGGTTCTTGCGATTTTGGTTTGTCTTGCTTATATTTTCCTGCAAAAGCTTGAAAAATAGAATTGACTCCAGCATTTATTCCACCAGCATAATCACCTTGTTTGAAATACGGAATAATAACATTGTCAATAATCGATTTGTTGACACTTGGCGGTAAATAAATTTGAGCTCCATAACCTGTTCTAATCGTAATCTTACGATCTTGTTCACTTAAAACAATTACAACTCCATTATCTTTTCCTTGTGTACCAACTTTCCATTTTTCACCAATATCATTTGCAAACATTTCTAACGGATAACCATCTAGAGACTTCACTGTTAATACCAAAATTTGAGTAGATGTTGAATCATCATAGGCTACTAATTTTCGTTCTAATTCATCCAATTGCATTGCATCAAAAACATGTGCATAATCTTGCACAAGCTTTTTAGGCGGATGTTCCATCTTCACCAATTCATCCGGTGTCTGCCCAAAAACGGTTAAAATTGAAAGAAAAAAAGTTAGAAAAAAGTATTTAACTGTAGCTAATTTCATCTGGTAATTCGTTTGTATCATCCTCTTGATAAGGAAAATATTTTTTAAGTGCTTTGCCTGTTTTTTTTATTCCTTCACAAAGCCCTTTTACATAATGTTCTTTTTTGAAATGCTTGATGACCTCTTCTTTTATATCATCCCAAAAATCATCTGGTGTCACTTGATCAATTCCTTTATCACCAATAATTGTAAAGTTATGATCGGTTGGTGAAACATGAAACAACACACCATTTCTATCTTTGGTTTTGTGCATTTCCAATTGCTCGAAAACTTCTAAAGCTTTGTCAAAATGATTGGGAGAAGATTCGAATTCAATATGAACTCGAATTTCCCCACTTGTATTTTTCTCCGCTTTTTGGATGGCTTCGATTATTTTTTTTTCATCTTTAGAGGAAAGAAATTTATGTTTCTTATTTCCCATAATGATTAGAATTCTACTTTAGGAGCATTCTCAGATCCTGCAGCAGCTTTGAAATAACCTTTTTTCGTAGCACCTGTAAAACCAGCGATTAAGCTGTTAGGGAAAGTTACAATCATGTTGTTAAATTTCTCTGCAGCATCGTTGTATTTTTTTCTTTCAAATAAAACTTCTTGTTCGATAGAAGATAATTCTGCTTGTAAAGAAGTAAAGTTTTGATTGAATTTAATATCTGGATATTTTTCAACAGAAACCAATAAGCGGCTTAATGTAGATCCTAATTGATCTTGAGCTTGTTGAAATTTCGCAATATTTGCATCTGTTAATTGACTTGGATCATCAATTTTAATTTGATTAGAAGTCGCTTTTGCACGTGCATCAATCACAGCTGTTAACGTTTCTTTTTCCATATTCGCAGCACCTTTTACCGTGTTCACTAAATTTGGAACTAAATCTGAACGTTTTTGATATGTATTTTCTACATTCGACCATTGTTTTTGCACACCTTGGTCTGTTGTTTTGATCGTATTCGAAACTCCAATTCCCCAGAAAACGATTCCTGCAAGAAGTAAAAGAATCACTCCGCCAATAAGACATCCTTTGTTTTTCATAGTATTTTTAATTTATTATTACGTAAAAATAGTGTTTTTTAAACAATATTTTATCAAAAATAAAACCGAGCTTATTTCTAAACTCGGCTTTAATATTTTTTGGATTTTAAGCGTTTAATTTAATAATGTTTTCGCCCAACTTTCTTCAATCGGTAATAACCAATTTTGCTTAAAATCATTCAAAGAAGAAATTCCATTATTGAAAACTTTTACATTTTTGATTTCTCCTTCTTTTACTTTTTGTTTGAATGTTGGTAATTTTTCGATAAAAACTTCCTGTTCATTTTCATACGAAACTAACATTCTGTTCAATAAATCGAACGAATAATCTGCATCAATTTCGCGTACGATTTTCGTTAATTTATCGATAGAACAACCACTTGCTGTCGCTTGATTTTCGTCTACACCAACTACAATAAATTGATCATAAGGTAAATCAAAATCAGCTAAAAGTTCAGCGCCATGCGCATTCCAATCCGCTATAAAAGTATTTAGTTTAGCTGTAATAGCTTGCTTTTCTTCTGTTGAGAATTTACGATTGGCTTGAAAAATCCAAATTCTTGAATCGTCTGCTAAATTCATTTTCTCTTTGTTTAAAATTTGTGTTTCAAAGATACGGAAATTTTAGATGTTAGATGTTAGATGTTAGATGTTAGATGTTAGATGTTAGATGTTAGATGTTAGATGTTAGATGTTAGATGTTAGATGTTAGATGTTAGATGTTAGATGTTAGATGTTAGATGTTAGATGTTAGATGTTAGATGTTAGATGTTAGATGTTAGAAAGCTAAAATTTTTACATAAAAAAGCCATCTCAAAGAGATGGCTTTTTTATATTATTTTTATAAATTCGATTATAAATCTTTCGCTTCCATAATCAATTCAGCTAAGTCTTTTACCATAACCGTTGATTCTTTTTCGAAGTGTTTTACACCGTCTGTCATCATTGTATTACAAAATGGACAACCTGTTGCGATAATGTGCGGCTCTTTCTCTAAAGCCTCTTCTGTACGTTCTACATTGATGTCTTTGTTTCCTTTTTCTGGTTCTTTGAACATCTGCGCTCCACCAGCACCACAACATAATCCACGTGTTTTGCAACGTTTCATTTCGACTAATTCGGCATCTAATTTTTCGATTAATTCGCGAGGCGCTTCGTACACATCGTTACCGCGACCTAAATAACAAGGATCGTGGAAAGTGATTCGTCTTCCTTTGAACGTTTCAGAACCTTCTAATTTCAATTTACCTTCGTTGATTAACTGCTGTAAATATTGAGAATGATGCAAAACTTCATACTCTCCACCTAAACTTGGATATTCATTTTTCAACGTATTGAAACAATGTGGACAAGTTGTAACGATCTTTTTCACTTCGTAAGCATTCAGAACTTCAATATTCATCATAGCTTGCATTTGGAAAACAAATTCGTTACCAGCACGCTTTGCAGGATCACCTGTACACGATTCTTCTGTTCCTAAAACGGCGAATTCTACGCCAATATTATTTAAAATTTTAACGAATGCTCGTGTTATTTTTTTAGCTCTGTCATCAAAACTTCCGGCGCAACCAACCCAAAACAAAACTTCTGGTTGTTTGCCTTCGGCCATATATTGAGCCATTGTTTTAACTGTAATATTTGACATATTTTTTTGTAGTCTTTGTGTTATTTGAATGGATTTAGTTTAATGTTTTCCATCATCAAAAACTTGAATCGAAACATTTTTTTCAACCAAATCTGTAAATTTACCATTGTATCGTGTCGCTTTTACTAAATGGTTGTCAACCCAATGATAATTTCCTCCACGAGGTTTTCCCATTAAAAGTCCATGGTATTTGAAACCATGTTTTTTCAACCAAATTTCTGTGTACTCACGATGTTCTTCTGTACGTGATGTAAAAAATGTGATAATATGTCCTTCGTCGTACCATTTGTTTAATGTTTCTAAAGCATCTGGATATAATTCTGCTGTTAGCATACGTTCTGGTTCTTCGTTTGGAATATCATCGCAAATTGTTCCATCAATGTCAATTAAATAATTTTTAACATTTTCTGGTAAAATAGGACTTACTCTTTCTCCGTTTTCAATTTTTTCCTCTAAGAAATTTTCCATGTGTGCTGTGTTTGTGTGTTATGTACAAAAATTAATAGTTCTTTGAGAATGAGTAATTGTATTTTACAATTTTAATCGTTTGCCCAATTCAATCTATCCGCATTGTTAAATTGCCAAGGAGCTCCATTGTTTTCGACATTTGTCATCATCATGTTCAACTCGTTTGGTGCAGCAGATTGTTCCATTACCAAATAACGACGTAAATCAACAATAATTGATAACGGATCGATATTTACTGGACAAGCCTGTGTACATGCATTACAAGATGTACATGCCCATAATTCTTCTGGTGAAATGTAATCGTTGACAAGCATTTTACCATCATCCACAAAACTTCCGTTTGCATCGATGTTTTTACTTACTTCTTCTAAACGATCACGAGTATCCATCATAATTTTTCGAGGAGATAATTTTTTCCCTGTCAAATTTGCTGGACATTCAGATGTACAACGCCCACACTCCGTACATGTGTAGGCATTCAATAATTGTACTCTGTTTAAATCAAAAATATCTTTTGCTCCAAATGTTTCTGGCTCTCCCTGTGGTTCGGCAGGTGCTGCGTAAGGATCTGCATTTGGATCCATCATCATTTTTACCTCATCTGTTACAGATTGTAAATTATTGAATTCTCCTTTTGGTTCTAACTTAGAAAACCATGTATTTGGAAAAGCCAAAATGATGTGTAAATGTTTTGAATAATACAAATAATTTAAGAAAAAGAAAATTCCGATGATATGAAACCACCAAGCTGCTCTTTCTATAATTGTAATAAATGTGATGTCGTTGAATTGACTAATAATTGGTGCTGTTAACCAAGAAGAAATTGGAAAAGATCCTGTTTCGATATAATGAGGTGCACCCATTTTTTGTAACACTTGATCTGCACCATTCATTGTAAATAAAGCCAACATAAATGCAACCTCCATAATTAGGATATAATTAGCATCGTCTTTTGCCCAGCCTTTCATTTCTGGTTTCCAAAAACGTCCAACTTTTACAAAGTTTCTTCTACAGAAGAAAATGATACACGAAACCATCACCAAAAAGGCTAAAATCTCGAAAAACCCTATCATTCCGTTATAGAAACCTCCTAAGAAACTTAGAATACGGTGTGTTCCGAATACACCATCGATGATAATTTCTAATACTTCGATATTGATTAAAACAAATCCTACATAAACAAAAACATGTAGAATACCAGCAAGAGGACGAACAGTCATTTTACCTTGTCCTAAAGCCACACGAGCCATCGTTTTCCACCTTTCCGCAGGATGATCGAAACGATCTATTTCTTTCCCTAATTTGATGTTACGTATAAGTTTCTTTACGTTTTGCGCAAAGAACCAAATACTTCCTATCATAATTAGAAGAAAGATTACATTTGGAATGTACTTCATCATTTTTTATTAGTCTTTTTGTGAGTTTTGAGTATTTAAATTTTAGTTTTGATTTTATGGCTGAACTGGTTGCTTTTTACCAAAAACAGAGATGTTCACATAACGACTTGGGTTTTTCTTTAAGTCTGTTACCAATTCATTCATATTTTTGATTGTTGCTTCAAGTTCGTTAGCAAGCGTTTCATCTTTTGCTAATTTTCCTAAAGAACCTTTTCCATTATTCATATCTTCTAACAATGTATTTAAGTTTTTAGACGCATTTTCAAAATTCTTAATCACTTGATCTAATTCTAACGCGTTTAATTTATCCGCAGTTTTTCCAAATTTGTCAACCGTAGCTTTTGCAGAAGCCATTGTAGCACTTGCATTGTTAAGCGTTGTGTTCAATGTCTTTTCGTTTGTTTTGATCAAATTATTTGCACTATTTGATGTTGCAGTCAACGATTGCGCTGTTTTGTCGAACGAATCAATTGTATGATTCAAGTTTCTCAACATTGCTTTAATATCTTGTTGAGTTGACGGATCCAAAACATTGTTTACACTTCCTAATGTTTGATTAAAACTTAATAAAACACTATCTAACTTTGCTTGTGTTGGCGTTAATTGTTTCGTCAAACCATCTAACATTCCGCCTGCAATACGACCTTGTAAATAATCACCATCTTTTGCTACATCTGGTCCATAGTCTAATAAAAGTCTAACTTCTGGTCCAGACATAATTCCTGGTTCGTAAATTTCTACAATTGTTTTTTTCGAAAATTGAATATCTTTTTCGACAGAAATCACGACTTCAAAATAGATAGGTTTTGCAGTATCTATAATTTTAATTTCTTTCACCTGACCAACTCTCAAACCGTTTACAGAAACAGGTTTAGAAGGAGCTAATCCGCTTACATTTTCGTATTTTACAGTAAACAAACGTCCTGATGAAAAAATATTTTGACCTTTTAAGAAATTGAATAGCATGAAAAAACCTACTAAGGTTAAGATGGTAACAACTCCTATTTTTAATTCTTTAGATAACTTCACTTGTTATGATTTTATGCAAAAATAAAATTTAATTTGTAAAGAAACATTTTATATTACGTTTACATTGGTTCTTCACCATTAAATGTAACGATAAAGGCGTTTCTAAAACCTTTGTCTTGTACTTGTTTCAATGTTTTTTGAGCAGATTCCATTGTTTTATCAGAGCCATAATAATATTTCTGAAGTCCACCTTCTTTTACTCGCAACACATTTGTCAATCCATTAAATTTTTCGTCTTTGTCTTTATATTTTTTATTTGATGTCATAAACTGAACACGATAATTTTTACCACCTTCTAATTTTTTATTCGTTTCAAATTCTACAATTTTTGCACCAGAAAATCCTTTACGTTTTACCGTTTGCAACAAATCATCTGCACGAGATTGTAAATCTGTTTCTCCGTAATAATACACGTAATTATCACCTTCCTGAATTACATCTAAATCTGTTAAACCTCTTAATTGCGGCGAAGTTGAAGAAAATTTCATTTTAGACTCCATTACCCTTACCTTCAATTTTTTTCCTTCTACAGGTTTTTCAACTTTTTTAACTGGTTTAGGTTTTTCGTCCTCGTCCTCTACTCCACTTCTACGATCATATTCTTTTTTGAATTGTTTAAAAGCTTCATAAATTGTAGTCGTCGTTTTATCTTTTCCTTCGTCTGATGCTAAAAATGTTCCTTCATCATAATTCGAAATAAATCCTAACTCTACCAAAACAGAAGGAGAAGCATTTCCTCTCAACACGTGAAAATTTGCTTGTTTAACACCTCTACTTTTTCTGAAATCACGATTTACGAAACCTTTTTCTACCAAATCTGCAAAACGAATAGATTGTTCTTTATAAGCTGCATTCATAATCTCAAAAGCGATAACCGCTTCCGGATCATTTGGATTAAATTTTTCGTAACGTTCTTGATCTTTCTCTAAAAACACAACCGAGTTTTCACGTTTAGAAACTTCATCTGTTTCGTTAGATCGTTTCAATCCCATTACAAATGTTTCTGTTCCTGTTGCGCTTTTGTTATCAGCCGAATTACAGTGAATCGAGACAAATAAATTCGCATGATTATCATTTGAAATTCGTGTACGTTCCCATAATTCTAAAAAAATATCTGTATCACGTGTTAAAACAACTTTAACATCTTTGTGATTTTTCTTAATTAACTCCGCTAATCTTTTCGAAACATCTAACGTGATATTCTTTTCATAATCAGCGACTCCCCTTGCTCCAGCATCATGTCCACCATGACCAGCATCAATAACAATTACAAAATTTTGCTTTTTTTGTGCAAATGAAAATGTAGAAAATACCATCATCATCGCAAAAAATAAATACTTTTGTATGTTAATCATTTTTAAACTCATACTATAGGTTTGTTTTTTTGATTAATTTTGACGCAATTTATAAAAAATAAGTTTTTCAATTTGTTTACAAAGGCAATTAAATCGATTTTATTTTTTAGTCCAGTTATGGTTTGCACCGTTTCTTTTGGACAAGTTAAGCAAAATAATAACGATAAAGATCACTCTAAGATAGTTTCTGATTCTGTAAAATTAGATACTATTATCCCTGTAAAAGAGAAATTAGAGTTTGTGGTAGAGCACAATTCCGAGGACGAAATACATAATCGTAAAAAACGTATGACTTACCTTTTGCGTAAGGCACATGTAGTTTACGGCGATATGACTATTGATGCAGATTATATCGAACTAAATTGGGATACAGGTGATGTATATGCCGAAGGTAAGCGCGATTCTATTGGGAATATTATTGAAAAAACTAAGTTTACACAAGGTCAACAAGAAATTTTGCAAGATGCTTTCAAAGTAAATTTCAAAACGAAAGTTGGAATTGCATATAACATTCGCATGACGCAAGAAGATGGAATCATCATTGCTGATAAAGCGAAGCGTGTCAATGATTCGGTAATGTTGTTAAAACGTGCCGATTTTACAACGGATACTTATTTTAAAGAAGGAAAAGATACTCGACCAGATTATTTTCTTCGCGCCAAAGAAGGAAAAATGATTGATAAAAATGGTAAGAAAACATTAATTACCGGACCTATCAATATGTGGATTTATGACGTACCAACGCCCTTAGCATTGCCATTTGGTTACATCCCAGCGATGGGTGCAAAACGTGCCGCAGGTATTTTGATGCCTCGCCCAGGTGAGCGTACAAATCTTGGTTTCTTTATCGAAGATTTAGGGTTTTATGTTCCATTTGGAGATAATTTTGATTTAAAACTTTCGGGAGATATCTATACAAAAGGTAGTTGGGCTACTAGAGCCGAGTCTACCTATAAAAAACGTTACAAATACAATGGGCGACTTGCAGCGAATGTAGAAAATCGCTTAACTGGTATCAAAGGTCTTACAGAAGGCTCTAATGCCTTTTCTAAACAAAGTATGTTTGGTGTTATGTGGTCACATAGCCAAGATCCGAAAGCAAATCCATATTGGTTATTCAATGCCAATGTTAACTTTTCGAGTTCGAAATATTACCGTGAATCTGTACGAAATCAATACATTAATACTGGACAAGTTTTTACAAACAACGTTAACTCGTCTATTAACTTAACAAAAAACTTTGAGAATGCTCCACTAACAGCTCAGTTGAGTATGTCGCACTCTCAAAATTACAATACTGGAGATATTAACATTGCATTTCCTCGTTTCAACTTGACTATGTCTCGTATTTTCCCGTTTGCAAAGAAAAATATGCCAAAAGAAGGTTTAATTCAGAATCTTGGTTTAACGTATAGTATGCAAGCTGGAAATGAAGTTAACACCAACGACAAAGACATCTTTACAGACAAAATGTGGAAAGATCAAATGCGAATGGGTGCGAATCACAAAATTGGTTTGCAGACAGGTATTACACTTGCTAATTATTTCCCATTAACACTTTCTTCTGACTATAATGAAGTTTGGGGTGATAATCGTTTGATTAAAAATTACAATTCTGTTAACGGAAAAATAGAGGACACAACATTGAAAGGATTCAATTCATATCGAACATTTAATTTCAATGCTTCTGTTTCAACTAATATTTATGGATTATATCTTAATCCAAATAAAGATGCTAAGATTTTAGGAATTCAGCACGTGATTACACCATCTATTGGTTATAGTTATACGCCGGATTTCCAAAGTCAATCTTGGGGATATTACAAAGCTTATCAAAACCAAAATCAAGAAGAAGTTTGGTACAATCAATATCAAAACATGTTGTATGGTGTATCAATTCCTGGTTTGACAAATTCATTAAACTTTGGAATTTCGAACAACTTAGAGATGAAAGTAAAAGATGCAAATGACCCGAAAGGTTTCAAAAAAGTAAAGATATTTGAATATTTACGTTTGAGTTCATCTTATAACTTCTCTGCAGATGAATTTAAACTTTCTCCAATCAGTATTAACGGAATGACATCTTTGTTTGATAGAAAAGTAAACGTACAATTTTCGTCAACTGTTAATCCATATAAAATTCAACGTTACATGAATGCTGAAGGAAGTGAAGTTGCTCAATACATTGATGAACTTGGCTTAGGAAATCTTCGTATTTCGAATATGACATTAGGAACTGGTTATACATTTGACAATAGTACATTTGGCGGAAAACGTTTCGATGCCAAGAACTATAAAAAACGTGGAACAGTTCGTGATGAAAATTTCTATTATGACAGCGATAATTATGCGCAATTTGCTATTCCTTGGAGTTTAACAGCTAATTTAAGTTATAATTATAGCAAAGGAACAGAACGAAAAGGAAGTAGCACAGGTTCTATTGCAATGAATGGTAAAATTTCGCCAACACCATATTGGGCAATTTCTGCAAATGCAACTTACGATTTCATCAAAAGTGAAATAACTTATGTACGTTTTGGTTTTGAAAGAGATTTACGAAGCTTTACCTTATCATTCAACTGGACACCAATGGGAACATATAAAAGTTATGATTTCTTTATCGGAATCAAAGCATCAATCTTACAAGATTTAAAATACAACGATAGATCAAGACTTAATTACTAAAAAAATATTAATATGAAAAAACAAATCGTTCATACAGAAAAAGCACCACAAGCAATTGGACCTTATTCACAAGGTGTAAAATACAACGGATTTATTTACACATCAGGACAAATTCCTTTCAATGTAGAAAAAAATGAATTGGTTACAACAGGTATTCAAGATGAAGTTCATCAAGTAATGAAAAATGTAATTGCAATTTTAGAAGCTGGCGGAACAACAATTGACCAAGTTGTAAAAACAACAATTTTTGTTAAGGATTTGAATGATTTCAACGCAGTTAACGAAGTTTATGCTTCTTATTTTAATGACGAAAATTATCCTGCACGCGAATGTGTAGAAGTTGCTCGTTTACCACGCGACGTAAATGTTGAAATTTCTGTAATCGCTATTGCAGACTAATAAAATATTATGCTAAAAGACAAAACTGTATTAAGAAACACAATTGCTGTAATAGTAGGATTAGCTGTTATCTACGCTATCATACAATTTGGTCTTATATACAACGCGGATAGATTGGGATGGGACAACAAAGTTTTTCCGGAATGGAGACACATCATCAAATACTTTTCGCACCAAGAAGGAAAAAAATTCGAAGTTCAATTTTTTGGATCAATGCTCGCAATTAGTGGAATTGCAGCTTTAGTTGGAGGTGTTATAACAGCACTTATCGTAAGAAGAGCTAAACAAGCTTACACGATGTTTGTAGGTTTTATTGTGTTAATCGTTGCATTAGGCGACGTTCTTATCACGCCTTATCACCCAACTTGGTACGAAATTGCGATCTGTCCAGTTTTATTCTTTTCATCATGGATTGGAGGTTTAATTGTAGATTTAATTTACAAAAGATTTTTAAAAAAATACAAACCATCCAGCCAATCATATTAAACTAACATTATGTCTGAAAAAGATAGAAAAATTAGAGTTGCCATCTCGATTGGTGATTATAACGGAATCGGAATTGAGGTTATCTTAAAAACCTTACAAGAAAAAGAAATAACAGAGTTTTTTACGCCTGTTATTTTCGGTTCAACCAAATTATTATCGTATCAAAAAGATCGTTTAAAATTTGACCGAATCAATTTTCAAGGTATTCAAGATGCGAATCAAATTGTAGACGGAAAAATCAATGTGGTTAATCTTTGGAAAGATCAAATTGATGTACATTATGGTAAAGTAACCAAAGAAGCTGGTGAACACGCTTATCAATCATTAAAAGCGGCTGCAAAATCTGTTTCAGATGGTTTTACTGATGTTTTGGTAACGGCTCCAATTAATAAAGATAATATTCAGTCCGAAGAATTTCATTTCCCAGGTCATACCGAATATTTAGGAGATGTTTGGGGAGGAAAACCTTTGATGTTCTTAGTTTCAGAGAAATTGAGAGTTGGTTTAGTAACGCAACATATTCCGATTAGCGAAGTTGCAAAACAAATTAATCCAAAATCTGTTTATGCAAAAATTCAACAAATTCATAAAAGTTTGATTGAAGATTACGCCATCGAAAAACCAAAAATTGCAGTTTTAGGTCTTAATCCTCATGCAGGTGACAATGGTCTGTTAGGATCAGAAGAAAAAGAAATTATTTCGCCAGTTATCGAGCGCTGCATTAACGAAAATCAATTAGTTTTTGGACCTTATTCGGCAGATAGTTTTTTCAATCCAAGTAATTTAGACGCTTTTGATGCTGTTTTGGCCATGTATCACGATCAAGGATTGGTTGCTTTCAAAACAATTAGTTTTGATGAAGGAGTTAATTATACAGCTGGATTAAAATTTGTACGAACTTCGCCAGATCATGGTGTAGCTTACGACATCGCAGGAAAAGGAATTGCAAACGAAGAATCATTTAAGGAAGCTATTTTTTCAGCAATCGAATTATATAAAAATCGAAACGAATACCAAGAGCTAACAAAAAATGTATTGCAACATATTCCTCTAAAATTAGAAAAAGGCGATAATAAAGAATAAAAATTTAAAATAAGTTGCAAAGAGCTATTAATTTTAAATAAATTAGATTATCTTTGCACACCTTTTTGTGGTATGGACAAGTTAAAAAATTATAATATTGTATTTACAAGCTTGCCTTTTGGTAAGAGTGATTTTACATTCGAATTATCACAATCGTTCTTTGATTTATTTGAAATTGAGCAAGATTTTGACAATCCTAATTTAATTGCAACAATTATTTTAGATAAAAAATCGACAATGCTTGAGTTAGAAATCAGCTTAAAAGGAGACATTACAGTCCCTTGTGATTTGACTGGAGAATTGTTTCAACAAGAAATTTCAAATAATGCAGAATTAATTGTTAAATTTGGAGACGAGTTTGACGATACTGATTTTGAAATGTGGGTAATTCCAAGAGAGGAATACCAAATCAACGTTGCGCAAGTTCTTTATGAATTGGCAATGCTATCAGTACCAACAAAACGAATTCATCCCGATGTCTTGAATGGCAAAAGCGATTCTGAAATGATTGAATTGTTAGACCAATACAGCATTTACGAATTAGACGAAGATGCAGAAGACGAGCATGACGATGACGATAACAATGATGACGATGACGATAATAACGACATTGATCCTCGTTGGGCAAAATTGAAAGATTTGAAACCTTAATTGGTTTTTATTATTAAAATAAATTATAGAAATAAAGAAAAAAAAGTAGTTAGATATGGCACATCCTAAGAGAAGACAGTCGTCAACAAGAAGAGATAAACGTAGAACACACTACAAAATCGAAGCTCCACAATTAGCAATCGATAAAACAACAGGTGAAGCACATTTATATCACAGAGCTCACTGGTCTGACGGAAAATTATACTACAAAGGTAAAGTAGTATTAGAGAAAGTACAAGAAGTTACTGAATAATATAATCTTCGAAAGATTTTGAAGCTGTTTCTAAAAAGAAACAGCTTTTTTTATTTTTTTTTCAATACCTTTGAAATCGTTTTATAAAAAACAAACATAAAAGGTCAAATAAAAAACCGCATTATATGGACATTAAAGACATTCAAAATTTAATTAGATTCGTATCAAAAGCAGAAGTTGCTGAAGTAAGCATCAAACAAGATGACATCGAAATCAAAATCAAAACTTTAGCAAGCGTACCTGCACAAGTTGCATCTCAACAAATTTATGTACCACAAGCTCCTGTAGCTCCAATTGCCGCTCCTCAAGCGTCAGCAGCTGCACCAGCAAATAACTCTACAACATCAACAGAAGAAGAAAATAGTAATTTAATTACAGTTAAATCTCCTATGATTGGTACTTTCTACCGTGCTGCAGGACCAGGTAAAGAACCTTTTATTAATGTAGGTGATGCTATTGCTCCAGGTAAAGTTTTATGTATTGTTGAAGCAATGAAGCTATTCAACGAAATCGAATCAGAAGTTTCTGGAAAAATTGTAAAAATCTTAGTGGACGACGCTAGTCCAGTTGAGTACGATCAACCATTATTCTTAGTTGATCCAGCTTAATCAATTACATCTAAAAAATTATGTTTAAAAAGATATTAATCGCTAATAGAGGTGAAATTGCAATGCGTATTATACGTACTGCAAAAGAAATGGGAATCAAAACGGTTGCCGTTTACTCTAAAGCAGACGAGACTTCATTACACGTACGTTTCGCTGACGAAGCTGTGTGTATTGGTCCTGCTCCAAGTAAAGATTCGTACCTAAAAATGGCTAACATCATCGCGGCTGCAGAAATTACTGACGCGGATGCTATTCACCCAGGTTACGGGTTTTTATCTGAAAACTCAACTTTTTCTAAAATCTGTGCTTCTAACGGAATCAAATTCATCGGTGCTTCTGCAGAAAATATCGAGCGTATGGGAGATAAAGCCAATGCGAAAGCTACTATGAAAGAAGCTGGTGTTCCTGTAGTACCAGGTTCTGATGGTTTATTAGAAAGCTATGAGCAAGCCTTAGAAGTTGCGCGCGAAATTAAATACCCAGTTATGATGAAGGCTACTGCCGGTGGTGGTGGTAAAGGTATGCGTGCAATTTGGAAAGAAGAAGATTTATTACACGCATGGGAATCTGCTCGTACAGAAGCTGCTGCAGCTTTTGGTAACGACGGAATGTATATGGAAAAATTAATCGAAGAACCACGTCATATCGAGATTCAAGTTGCAAGTGACCAAAACGGTAAAGCTTGTCACTTATCAGAACGTGACTGTTCTATTCAACGTCGTAATCAAAAATTAGCAGAAGAAACCCCTTCTCCAATCATGACAGACGAATTACGTCAACGTATGGGAGATGCAGCAGTTAAAGCTTGTGAATATATAGGTTATGAAGGTGTTGGCACAATTGAATTCTTAGTTGACAAACACGGAGATTTCTACTTTATGGAAATGAATACTCGTATCCAAGTAGAGCATCCAATTACTGAGCAAGTAACAGGTTTCGATTTAATTCGTGAACAAATTATGTTAGCGGATGGTGAGCCAATCTCTGGTCAAAACTATTATCCAAACGGACATTCTATCGAGTGTCGTATCAATGCAGAAGATCCTTATAACGACTTCCGCCCTTCTCCAGGGAAAATTACAAATATTAATATTCCTGGTGGTAACGGTGTTCGTGTTGATACACACGTTTATGCTGGATATACAATTCCACCAAATTACGATTCTATGATTGCAAAAATCATTGTTACTGCACAAACGCGTGAAGAAGCAATAGCAAAAATGAAACGTGCGTTAGGGGAATTTTATATCGAAGGTATCAAAACAACGATTCCTTTCCACTTACAGTTGATGGATAATCCAGATTTTATCGCGGGTAATTACACAACTAAATTTATGGAGGATTTTGTTTTTGACGAATCTTACGCAAATTACGGAGAATTATAAGAAATTAAATTTTCGAAATATTGAAAATCCAGAACGTATATTCTGGATTTTTTTATGTCATTGTGTCAGCAAAAATCAAATGGCTTAATTGTTGAAAATATCACCTCAGAAAAGTAGTAAATAATCAATTCAATCATTCCATCTAAAATCAAAATATCAAGTATTTGATAAGATTCCATCCGAATTGTTAATTTATAGTGAATGAATTGATTGTAATATTACTTTTTACTATTAAAAATCATTAATAATTTATACATTTGCACTCCAAATTTAAGGTAGATGAATATTACTAAAAATACAACAGACAAATTAAACGCAGTATTAACTGTAACTGTTGATAAGGCAGATTATCAAGAAAAAGTAGTTGATGTATTAAACCAATACAGAAAAACAGCTAACATCAAAGGTTTCCGTAAAGGACAAGTTCCTATGAGCTTTGTAAAAAAACAATACGAACAAGCTGTTGTTTTTGATACAGTTAACGAAATTTTACAAAAAAGTGTATCTGAATACATCAACACAGAAAAATTATCAATCTTAGGAAATCCAGTTCCAGTAATGAAAGATGTTGATTGGGATGCTGATCAATTATCATTTGATTTCGAATTAGGATTAGCTCCAGAATTTGATGTTGATTTATCTAAAGTAGAAGTTGACAGCTACAAAGTAAAAGTTGCTGACGACGAAATCCAAAAATATGTAGATAATTTCGCTGCTCGTTTTGGATCATTAAAATCTTTAACTGAAGCTGAAGCTGAAGCTGTATTGAAAGTAGAAGCTGCTGTAGAAGGACAAGAAGCTAAACCAACATTTATCCGTTTAGAAGAATTGAAAGATGCTTCTGCATTTATCGGTAAAAAAGCTGGTGATGTTGTAGAAGTAAATTCTAACGATATTTTTGACACTGCTGAAGAAGCTGCACAACAATTGAACACAGAAGTTTCTGAAGAAGGAACTAACGTTACGTATACAATCAAAGAAATTAACAAAGCTGAAAAAGCTGAAGTTAATCAAGAATTATTTGATAAAGTTTATGGAGAAGGAGCTGTAGATTCAGAAGAAGCTTTCCGTAACAAAATCAAAGAAGAGTCAGAAAACATGTACAACAAAGAATCTGACAAACAAATTATCAATGATGTTGTAGCTAAATTATTAGATACAGTTCAATTTGATTTACCAACAGAATTTTTAACAAAATGGTTAATCACTTCTAACGAAAATGTAACTTCTGAAGAGCAAGCGAAAGAAGAATTGGTAAAAATGGACAAAGGTTTACGTTACCAATTAATCGAAGCTAAAATTGCTGAAGTTAACAATGTAGAAGTAAATGCTGAGGAAGTAAAAGAAGCTGCTTTTGCTGCAATCAAAGATCAATTAAAAATGTACGGTCAAACTTCTATTCCAGAAGAAACATTACAACAAATTGCAATGTCTGCTTTACAGAATCAAGAAGAATACAACCGTTTATCATACCAAGTGTTTACAGACAAAATGTTAGACATCTTCAAAAACAATGTAAAATTGAACGAGAAAGAAGTAACATTTGACGAGTTTGTTGACATTATTACAGAAAAAAATAAAGAATTAGCAGAAGCTTAATCACTTCTAAAAAATTCTTTATACCTTTCATTTAAAATCTAAATTTAATAATGAAAAACGTAGGAGAAGAATTTAAAAAATATGCGCTGTTAGACAAAGGAATTAGCTCTTTACATATGGAGAGTTACATCCAAAATACAACGCCTTACATCGTTGAAGAAAGAAAATTGAACGTTGCACAAATGGACGTTTTCTCTCGTTTGATGATGGATAGAATCATCTTTTTAGGAACAGGAATCGATGATCAAATTGCAAATATTATTCAAGCACAATTATTGTTCTTAGAAAGTGTAGATGCAACAAAAGATATTCAGATTTATGTTAACTCACCAGGTGGTGGTGTTTATGCAGGATTAGGAATTTACGACACAATGCAGTTAGTAAAACCAGATGTTGCAACAATTTGTACAGGAATGGCAGCTTCTATGGGAGCAGTTTTATTATGTGCAGGTGCAGCAGGAAAACGTTCAGCACTTAAACATTCTCGCGTGATGATTCATCAACCTTTAGGAGGTGCTCAAGGACAAGCAACTGATATGGAAATTACATTGAAGGAAATCTTGAAATTAAAAAAAGAATTATACGACATTCTTGCAACTCATTCTGGTCAAACTTTCGAGCAAATCGAAAAAGATGGTGAACGTGATTACTGGATGACTTCACAAGAAGCAAAAGAATATGGAATGATTGACGAAGTTTTATTGCCTCGTAAATAATTTTAAATTCAATAAAAATACAAAAAAAGGATACTCAACTTATTGAGTATCCTTTTTCGTTTACAAATACTTAAAAATTTGTAAAACAATAAGAAAGAAACATAAAAAACAATAATCTAAAATAAGATAACTTCATCCTTTATTTTACCATAATTTATACTGATAGAAATTAACAAATAAATATTTTCTATCTAAAAGAAAATAAATACCTTTGCATCTTAATTAAGTATAGAAAATTGGAAGAAAATAAGTGCTCTTTTTGCGGAAAAAGCAGAAACGAAGTAAATATTTTAGTGTCTGGAATCGACGGTAATATTTGTGATAATTGCATAGAACAAGCTCATGGTATAGTTTTAGAAGAATCGAAATTTAACGAAAATAACGATTTGATAAAACCATTAACGCTAAAATCTCCGAAAGAAATTAAAGAGTTTTTAGATGATTACGTGATTGGTCAAGACCAGGCAAAAAAAATATTGTCGGTTGCCGTATACAACCATTACAAAAGAATATTACTAGACAAAGAAAATGATGTAGAGATTGATAAATCGAACGTAATTTTAGTTGGAGAAACAGGAAGTGGAAAAACATTATTAGCTAAAACAATTGCTAAGTTATTAAATGTTCCGTTTGCAATAGTTGATGCAACTGTACTTACAGAAGCTGGATATGTAGGAGAAGATGTAGAAAGTATTTTGACGCGTCTTTTACAATCTGCTGATTACAATGTAGAGCTTGCCGAAAAAGGAATCGTATTTATTGATGAAGTAGATAAAATTGCACGTAAAAGTGACAATCCATCTATTACACGTGACGTTTCTGGAGAAGGTGTACAACAAGCTTTGCTTAAAATTTTGGAAGGAACTATTGTTAACGTGCCACCAAAAGGAGGACGTAAGCATCCTGATCAAAAATTTATAGAAGTTAATACAAAAGATATTTTATTTGTGGCTGGTGGAGCTTTTTCTGGAATAGAAAAACACATTGCAGATCGTTTGAAGAAACACGTAATTGGTTTCAAGAATGAGGATCACAAAGAAATCGAAAATCTTTTGGATGAAGTAAATGCACAAGATTTGAAAAACTTTGGTATCATTCCAGAATTAATTGGACGTTTACCAATTATTACGTATCTTAAAGCATTAGATAAAGAAGCGATGAGAGCTATTTTGACAGAACCAAAAAACTCTCTAATGAAACAATATACAAAACTTTTTGCCCTAGACGGAAAAGAGCTTGTAGTGACGGACGAAACCCTAAATAGAATTGTAGACCGTGCCAATGAACTGGGTTTAGGAGCTCGAGGATTACGAGCAGTTACGGAAGAAATCTTTACTGATTTAATGTATAACATTAAAGATTTACCAGAAAAAGTTATAATATAATCTGTTGAATAGTAACTTATTAATAAATATTTTTATATTTGTAATAAAATTATTATTTAATTTAATAGAAACCTACCAAAAATAACATAATTTATGAAAAAGAATCTACTTGCTTTAGTCACACTTGCTTAGGTCTATAGTGATTCTACACAATATAAATATATAAAAAATAGCTGACGATAAAATTAATAATCGCTTAGAATTCTATTGGAATCAATCACCAAAAACACTAGATATAAATGATTTAAATAAGCTACTATTTATATTGAAATAATGGAGGTCATTTTGTTAAATTTGAGCAAAGTAATACAACCGCTAATATTTCAATTTTTAATTTAATTGGACGTCAAATATTTTATAAAACAATATTTCTACAAATACAGATTATAATTTAAATATTAATAATATTCCAACCTTATATTTGGTTAAGATTGTATATTAAGGTGGTGAAACTTTAACGAAGAAAACCATTAACAAATAAAACTAGCTATGAAAAAATTATTGAAAATTAACTTGTTTTTTTTATTTGTTTTCATTATTAATGTATCTGTTAACGCCCAACCTACAAATCCTTTATTCAGATTGGAAAAATTGTAATATGAACGGAGATAATACAGGAAATAGGGATGGTATTAGAAAAGTATCTATTCATGATTATGCACCTTTTTTAATTGTTACAGCTGTAACAATTGCAGGAATAGATTCATATGAACAAAGACTAATAATTAAAAAATAAATTCATACTTTTAAACCTCAATCAATAGATTGAGGTTTTTTTATATCAAACAAACTATGAAAAATAAATTTATACTGCCGCTTGTTGTTTTAGGAAGTTCTGTCTTTGGGCAGTTTAATGTTTCTGGGCAAATAGAAAATTATGCAAATAAACCTGTTTTGGTTAAAATTTTCGACAATGCCGAAATGAAATTAATCAACAATGCGATTACTGATAACAACGGAAATTTTTCTGTAAAAGTTCCAAAAGAATACAATGGTTTTGTACGTATTGATTTGCCAACAGGTGAAAATCTTTCGTTATTAACTGATAACAAAAATCTAAAATTCAAAACGGTTAGTGGGCAAGAAATATCTACTAAACTTGAAATTTTTGAGGGAAATACACAAAAGGAATACAATAAAGTTTTAGCACTTCAACCATTAAATGAAATTCAGAACCAGGTTTTTCCTTATTTAATGCAAATGTATAAACCAACTGATGAATTTTATACAGCAATGGTAAAAGAAGATAAGCGTATAAAAGAGTTGAAACGTAACGAAAATTTTTCGCCATTAATTACCTATATTAATGAGTTGAATGATTTGAAACAAAAAGCTCAAACAAATAAAGATGCTGAAACGCTAAATGAAATTGTGAATCATTTTGTAAAAGATGATATACGATTGGAGCAATCTGGAATGTTTAATGATTTAGTTTTTGCTTATATTAATGGAAAATTAGCTGCTGCAAACAATCAAGATGTAGAAGGGAATTTAATTGCTGCTACAGACGAAATTTTGGCTAAAACAGATATCAAAACGACAAGAGGTCAAAATGTATTGACAACTATCTTAAACTTTGTTCCTGAAAAAGAATATGCAAATTTTCATAAAAAATATGTAGATAAAGTAAAAAGTTTGACTTCTAATGTAACAGATCAATTGAAAAAGAAAGTGGAAAAAAGCGCTTCTATGCAAGTGGGAAGTAAAGTTCCTAATATCACTTTTCCTCAACCTGTTAATGGGAAAAAATCATTATATGATATCAAAGAAGATCAAAAATTAATTGTTTTCTGGGCTTCTTGGTGTCCTGCTTGTCAACAAGAAATCCCGCACATTAAAGAGTTTTACAAGAACTTCAAATCAAAAGGTGGAGAAATTGTTGCTATTTCTTTAGACTATGATCAAACAGCGTTTAACAATGCTACGAAAGAATTACCTTGGTACAATTATACTGATCTTTTGAGATGGGATTCGCCAATCGCGGCAGAATATGGAATAGAATCTACTCCTACTCTAATTTTGGTTGATAAAGACAATAAATTAATTAAGAAAGTTCATCATATTTCTGAGTTAGAAGTATCGAAATAATAACGAAAAAGCTACATTGAAAATCAATGTAGCTTTTTTATTCTATTGAATTATTATTCTAAATAAATCCTTGACTGTTCTTGTAATGAATGATTAGGAAAATTCCGATCAGAATAGTGAATCCCCATAACGAACTTCCTCCGTAGCTGAAAAATGGTAACGGAATACCAACCGTTGGGAAAAGCCCAATCACCATTGCGATATTGATAAAAAAGTGGAAAAATAAAATAGAGGCGACTGCATATCCATAAAATCGTGCAAATCTATTTTTTTGGATTTCGGCTAAGAAAAATAATCGCCCTACGAAAACTGCATAAACAATCACCAAGGCTGTACTACCAATGAATCCCCACTCTTCTCCTACTGTTGTAAAAATGTAATCGGTTTGTTGTTCTGGTACAAACCTTCCTTTTTTAATAGTTCCTTGATTGTAACCTTTTCCATATAATTCGCCCGAACCAATCGCTGTTTTTGCATACAATAAATTATATCCCGAAGTATCACGATACTTTGCTTCTCCTTCGTACAAAACCATCACACGCTCTTTTTGGTGTTTGGGTAATTTCTCAAAAATGATCGGAGAAATAAAACTAACCGTGCTTGCAAATAATAACAACACAATAGACGCAATAATACTAAAATTCAGAACATTTGCAGCTAATCCAGATTGTGTTTTGAATGGTGAATCATTAATTTCTTTTTGTTCGGTTAATTTTAAAATTAAAACTGGAATAATTGATATAAAGAATCCTATCAATCCAAAGAAAGTTGTATTAAAAAATATTGGTTCTGAGAAAAATAAGGAACGCATTGGAAATAAATGTCCGAAAGATTCGCGTGTTTCTTCAGATAAATCTTCAACCAAATAACAAATTCCAATCAATAATAAAAAGAAAATTGATAAGCCGATTAAAACACCATGCATCGCATCAACTACATTCTGATTATAATTGAAAGCTAAAATTAATAAAGCTATTGTAAGAATTATAAATCCAAAAACTAATAAAACGTAAAAAGGAATTTGTACAATCGAAATCAAGAAAATGATTAATAATATGATTGGTGCTAAAATTATCCATGGATTAAGTCCTTCTCTGTACAAGGCAATACTTAATGAACAGAAAATAATTACTGAACCTAAATCGGGTTGTAAAAGAATTAAAACTACTGGTATTGCGATAATCAACAATATTTTTCCTATAAAACCTAAGTCTTTTAGATTTGCGTTTGAATGATTGATAAAATTAGCAATCAACAAAGCTGTACCAATCTTCGCAAATTCGGCTGGTTGCAAACTCAGAGGTCCAAAACGATACCACGCTTTTGCTCCATTAATTTCCTTTCCAACAATCAAAACTCCGACGAGCAAAACGAGGGAAATGATATAAAAAACAGGACTATAAATTTCGAAAAAATTACGGTTGTTTCCGCTCGCAATTATCAAAATCAATATCATCACCATTCCAAGTCCAAACCAAATTAGCTGTTTTACACCTAAATCTGGATTGACACTATACACATTCATAATCCCGAAAGTTACTATCAGAAACCCTAGGATCAGTACAATCCAATCAATTCCTTTTAGTAATCTGCTTTGGCTCATGTTTTAGTTTTGTTGAATCTTTTTTAAATTTTAAACTATCTATTTTATTTCCGATAGAATCCTTTTTTACAGGTTCTACGTATAATCCTTTTCTTTTTAGATAATCTATCCATTGACGACGATATTCGCCTTGTAGATTACCATTTTTCATACGTTGCACTAACGCAGGTCGTTTTATTGTATCCGTTACGTATAATTCTGCGATCAAACTCGCCATTGGTCCAGCATAAGTTGTACCCCAAGAACCATTTTCTACAATTGCAGCAATCGCAATTTTTGGTTTATCTGCTGGAGCAAACAATACAAATAATGAGTGATCTTGTCCATGAGAGTTCTGAGAAGTTCCAGTTTTACCAAATTGTACAAAAGAACTTGTATCAAAACTACGAGCTGTACCCATTGTAAATACATTACGCATTCCGCGTTGAATGATGTCAAAATGTTTTGGATCAACCAATGTATTTTTTTTCACCATATAAGTAGAATCCGTCAATGGTTTTCCATCAATACTATGTACAATATGCGGTGTATAGAAAAATCCTTTGTTGGCAATAATTGCTGTATAATTTGCCATTTGCAGCGGAGTTGTATTAATATCTCCTTGTCCCATACCATTGAAAATAATACGGTAAGGATTCCAAACACCTTCTCCAAAGCGATTGTCGTAAAACTCAGCTGTCGGAATAAGACCTTTGCTACCAACCGGTAAATCTGTTCCCATAAATTTTCCTAATCCGAAACTATTCAAAATGGAAGCCCATTCGTTAATTCCGACACTATAATCATTTGGATCTTTACGAACAATATCACGATAAGCTTCAGAAAAATAATTATTACATGATTTTCCAATTGCATGTTCTAAACCTTGCGGCGTATAATACATTCCACAGTGACAACCAATATGCATACGTCCATAACGGAAACCATGTTTACAAACATATGTTGTTTTTTCTGTCATCGTTCCCATTTGTAAACCAGCCAAAGCCGTTACCATTTTGAATGTAGAACCAGGAGGATAAGTTCCTTGTAAAGCTCTATCATAAGTTGGACGAGCAATAGAATCGTTGATTAATGCACTTCTCAACTTTGTATTCAAATAATCGTTTGGATTAATTGTAGGTGCGGATGCTAAAGCCAAAATTTCACCATTATTAGGATCAAGTGCGACAATTGCCCCACGTTTATTTTGAAGCATTTGTTCTGCCAATTCTTGCAAACGATAATCAATTGTCAAATGAACTGTTTTCCCACTTTTTACAGGTCGATCATAATCTCCGTTTTTATATGGACCAACAACATTCATTGTTCGGTCTACAATCCAGTTTTTTACACCTTTTATTCCTCGCAAATCTTTTTCATACGATTTCTCAACACCAGCAATACCAACCAAATCTCCAGGTTGATAATAGGTAGAATCTGTTTTGATATAAGATTGATTGGCTTCGTTTATATAGCCCAGTATATTTCCGGCAGAATTTACCATATATTTACGCTCGGGACGTTTGATAATGCTAAATGCAGGATACAAGTACAATTGTTCTTGCATACGAGCAAAATTCTCTCGCGAAATATTTTTTAAGAATGGATAAGGCGATAATTTTTTATAATCTTTTGCGGTAACAATTTTATCTAAAATAGAATCAAATTGTTGTGTAGAAATTCCAATCATTTTAGAGAATTTAGGTTTATCAAAACCATTCATATATTCTCCATAACTGTCAATTAATTTCCCTGGAATAACGTCTAATTCGTACGAATATGTGTTACTCACCAACAATTTTCCGTTTCGATCAAGAATATCACCACGATTAGGATAAATAATTTCTTGTTTGATCGAAGTATTAAATGCATTTAACGTATAACGATCTGTAAATAATTGCAAATACGCCAAACGTCCTATAAATAGAAACACTATAAACAGGATGAGTGCATAAACAACCATCAACTTTTTCATACTCCAACTTTATTTTTAAATAAAATTTTATAAATAAAGACAAACACAAAAGTTATTCCCGAATTGATTAATGCTTTTAGCATCAAAGATCCAATTCCTGATGGTTTAAAATTCTCAAGAAGTAATAAAATAATATGATGTGCAAGAATTAGAATAATCAAATAAAACAACCATTGCGCAAAACTGAACGAATTGAAAGAGAAAAATTCCATTTCGTAATCTTGTTTTCCTGCCAAAAGTTTGATGATTGGATTTCTAAGAAATGCGATAAGTGTTAATGCAAAAGCATGAATTCCTCCTGTGTATTCGAAAATATCTATCATTAATCCTAACATAAATGATAAGATTAGTAAGGCATATTTATTTTGATAAGGCGGATAAAATAATACAAATACAATATAGATATATGGTTGATAACTTCCTAAAAAGTTGATGTGATTGAACACAAAAACTTGTAACAAAGCTAAAACGATAATCTTGATAATATTGATTAAAAAATCTTTATTGAACATTCTGTGGACTTGTTATTGTATCTGATTTTTCTACTTGTTGAATTTCAACTTTATTAAGGTTTGTGACCACATAAGCTTGAGCTAAATTGGCGAAATCTTGTTTCAATCTTACTTGAACTTTCATTTCTCCCGTTTCATCAATTCCTTTACTTACAACTTTACCTATAATAATTCCTTCTGGGAAAACTGGTGATTTACCATCTGTTTCGATAATATCTCCTTTTTTCACTTCGATGTATTTCGGAATTTCATATAACTGAACATAACGAGGATCTTTTCCATCCCATTTCACTGTCCCAAAATATTGATTTCCTTTGATACGTGCATTGATATTGATATCCTTGTTTAACAACGAAATTGCACGAGAATAATTTTTCCCAGCAAAAGTTACAATACCAATTACACCATTATTTGTAATGATTCCGTCACCTTTTTCTATTCCATCATTTGTTCCTTTATCAATCATCAAAAGGTTTTGCGTTTTGATAATCGAGTTATTTACAATCTCTGCAGGTACAAAAGAATACGTTTGATGATAACCTAAGGTATCCGATTTGTAAAACTTTTTAGTTTTCGCATCTTTAATACCTAAATGCACCAATTGCTCACGCAAAAAGGCATTTTCGTCCATCAAATCTTTATTGGTACTCGGTAAATGAATAAAGTTTGTCACCTTTGCAATTTTATCATCCACATAACCTGTAAACGATGTGCTTGCAGAGGCAAGAATAGTTTCGTGATAAATATTTTTCTTAAAGACAAGAAACAACGCAATTAACTCTAAAAAGACAAAAATTAATAGCATTCCATTTCTTCTAATCGCATTCAGAATATATTGCATTGCTCTTTACTCTTCTATTTCATTAAGAAAGTGAATTTATCAATATTTTTAAGTGCAATACCAGTTCCACGAACAACAGCACGTAAAGGATCATCAGCCAAGAAAACTGGTAAACCTGTTTTTTTAGAAATACGTTGATCTAAACCTCTCAACATAGCTCCACCACCAGCCATATAGATACCAGTGTTGTAAATATCAGCAGCTAATTCTGGAGGAGTTTGAGATAACGTTTCCATTACACCATCTTCAATGCGTAAAATTGATTTGTCTAATGCACGTGCAATTTCGCGGTAATTTACAGTAATTTCTTTTGGTTTTCCTGTAATCAAATCACGTCCTTGTACTGGCATATCCTCTGGTGCATGCTCTAGTTCTTCTACAGCAGCTCCAACTTCAATTTTAACACGTTCAGCAGTTCTTTCTCCGATATATAAATTATGATGGGTTCTTAAGTAATATGCAATATCATTTGTAAAAACATCACCTGCAATTTTCACAGATTTGTCACAAACAATACCACCTAATGCAACAACGGCAATTTCTGTAGTACCACCACCTATATCAATAATCATGTTACCTTTAGGTTGAGTGATATCAATTCCAACACCTATCGCAGCAGCCATTGGTTCGTAAATAAGACGAACATCTTTTGCGTTAACGCGTGCACAAGAATCTTTTACAGCACGTTTCTCAACTTCTGTAATTCCAGAAGGAATACAAATCACCATTCGTAATGAAGGTGAAAATAACTTCCCTTGAATTCCAGGAATTTTCTTGATGAACTCTGTCAACATGAATTCTGAAGCTTCAAAATCTGCAATTACTCCGTCTTTTAAAGGACGAATTGTTTTTATATCATCATGCGTTTTACCTTGCATGTGTTTTGCTTGTTCTCCAACAGCAATAACTTTATTTGTTCTTCTATGTATAGCGACGATAGATGGACTATCTACTACAACTTTATTATTATGAATAATTAAAGTGTTAGCAGTCCCCAGGTCAATCGCAATTTCTTGCGTGAAAAAATCAAATAATCCCATCGTTGATTATGTCTCAGTATTATTAAAAATGAATGTACAAAAGTATAATAAATTTAGATGATTATAAAAGAGAATTTAATTTTTTAATCATCTAAATATTTTTACTAAAATAGTAAGATTTTAACAATAAAAAAGGGTTAAAAATATTTTAACCCTTTTTTATGATTTTTATTGAATTTGAATATCGTAAGGTAGCCTAACTTGAATACCTTTTTGTTCATTCATCATCTTTATTTCTTTATAAATTCGGATTCCGTCCGACCCTAATTCTTTTGCAATTGCTGCTTCGGTATTTTTTCCTTGAAGATTATCCATAAATTCTTCGAAAGAATCTTTTCGTTTTGGGTAATTCTCTGTCGAATATTTTTCGATTTTAGCCAATTTAGCTGCTTCTTTTATTGCTGTATCTAAACTTCCGAAATCATCTACCAAACCAATTTGTTTTGCACGAGTTCCAGACCAAACACGTCCTTCACCTATTTTATCAACTTGCTCGTATGTTAATTTTCTATTTGTAGCAACGTGATTTACGAATTTTCCATAAATCAATACAATTGATTTTTGCATCGTATTTTTTGCTGTTGGTGATAATGGTGTCGTCAAAGACTTTAACTGATCTGCATTTGCATTCGTTTTTACTTCATCAAAATCTAATCCGAAATTATTGAATAATTTTTGCGCATTTGGTATCATTCCAAAAACACCAATAGACCCAGTTATTGTATTTGGTTGCGCATAAATTTTGTCAGAAGCTTGCGCGATATAATATCCACCAGACGCCGCAACATCTCCAAAAGACACAACAATTGGCATTTTCGTTTTCAATTGCATCAATTCATATAAAATTTCTTCTGAAGCATTTGCGCTACCTCCAGGAGAATTTACACGTAAAACTAAAGCTTTGATTTTATCATTTTGACTGATTTTGCGAATCGCATCTACATAAGTTTTTGATTGAATACCATCAAAACCATCTCCTTCAGTAATTTTTCCTGAAGCATACAAAACTGCAATTTTATCTTTTTCAGATTTATTTGATAAGGTCTCAAAATAATCTTCCATTTTTATAGTATGTTTATCAAGAACTTCAAAATCAGTTTTTGATTTTTCTTCTTTCAAACCAAGTTTTGAGAATAACATTTTTTGATATTCATTTTCTTGAGCCAATACATCATAAATCTTGTTTTCTTTTCCTGTTTCTGGAATGAAAGCATACAAACTATCTGTTACTGTTGTAAATTGTTCAGGAGAAATTTTACGTGATTTTGTAATCGAAGTTGAAACATTACCCCAAACATCATTCAATAATTCCGATAATTGCAAACGATTCTCATCAGACATATTTGTTCTCATATAAGGCTCTACAGCACTCTTAAATTGTCCGTGACGAATCACCTGAAAATCTACACCATATTTATCTCCTACATTTTTGAAGAACATAATATTAGAACTCAAACCTTGTAATAAAGTTCCACCCAAAGGATTTTGATAAATTTTATCAGATACACTACTTATATAATATGACAACTGACTTCCTGAATTAGAATATGAATACACAAATTTTCCAGATTTTTTAAAATCTTCTAACGCATTACGAATATCAGTCGCTTGCGTAGCTCCACCAGAAAATTTATCCAATTTCAGACTAATTCCTTTTATTTTATCATCATTCTTCGCTTCTTCAATTGAATGAATAATATCTTGTAAAAAAACATTTGGACTTTCTGACATATCAAAAATAGAAACGGAACGATCCATATCACTTTCCATAATTGGATCTTCCAACGAAATTTCTAAAACAGAACCATCTTTCACACTTTTTGTTGGAGCAGATAATGCTGAAACAAATATCAACACGAAAAGTAGTATGACAAATACACTAATCGTTAATAGATTTCCTATGATTGTTGAGAATACTCTCCCGAAAAAGTTTTTCATTTTTAATTTATTATTACTTTTGCTCTATATGTCGCAAAATATAGTCATTTTGTTACTTGGTACAAACTTAGGTGACAAAAAAAATAATTTAGAAACAGCTAAAAACCTTATAAACAAAGAGGTAGGCGAAATAAAAAAAGAATCTAATATTCTTGAAAATAAGGCTGAAGGATTTACTACACCTAATTTATTCTTAAATCAAAAAATAGAAATTAATACAAGTTATTCTCCATTTAAGATTTTGAAAAAAATTAAAGATATTGAACAAAAAATGGGAAGAATCTATTTTAAACCCAAAGAAAATGAGAGTTACGTTGATCGTTTAATAGATATTGATATATTATTCTATAATAAAGTTTTAGTTAATTGCAATTATTTGAAAATTCCTCATCCTCAAAATTATTCTAGAGATTTTATTAAAAGTTTATATTTTTAGCCTGTTCTGCATTTTGATTATTAAATAATAAAGTTGTTCATTTGATTGAAAATTTGTAAATTGTTTTTACAATAAAAAATTCACAATGAATAACTTACTTGCAAATTATAAAAGAATATTGGAAATTCTATGAAAAATATCCTAAGATAAACTTTTAATTTATCAATGTAGAAGACCTAAACATTTGATTTAAAACTCATAAGTCTTTTCTTAACTACTGAATTTATGGGTATTGATAGTGAAAATAATTCATTTCGGAATATTCCTAAAGCGTAAGTTGTAAAATTGAGCGAAGTATTTACAATCGAAGAAAATGTAGATTATCATATCAAATTAATAGTATTCGCCTCAAATTAGCGAAAGAATATAATGAATTTGAAAATTGTTTTAATCATTGATAGTATGCCGTTTCAGTTTTGTAAAATAGCAAGTATAAATAGCTCAAAATTTACAAGGAACACTAGTATAATGCACAAAACAGAGGTTTTTGTGCTTCTCAGTAAATGTCTTTTTAAGGCTATAAACTTTATGCTGATTGTTCTTTAAGTGGTGTTTTCCTGAGTTTTAACATTAGTCCAGCATCTGTTCATGTATTCATTTTTGAAACATATTGATTTATTTAATGAAGTTAATATCGATTAGAAACACTGAAAAGATCGAATCAAAAAGATTACAAACCTCAGTTTTATACATTCAAAAAGAATTGAAACTTTATTTTCTCTACTATACGAACAATTTATGATTAGACGCAATTATGCAAAGACTTTTGAGGGGTTTAAAACCAGAATTCTAGCTAAAATTACTGCACAAACATTGAATCAGTACATTATTAAAATACACTTAAATCGAAATATTAATAATCTAAAAACTCAA